>Ga0209810_1000092_pt1 | contig 276621 bp, 283 predicted proteins | sample Coa_R1_7_FD_187159 | JGI IMG/M metagenome (GOLD analysis project Ga0209810, IMG submission 187159) | Surface soil microbial communities from Centralia Pennsylvania, which are recovering from an underground coalmine fire - Coalmine... | ecosystem: Environmental > Terrestrial > Soil >...
CCCGGGCGACCTGACGCACCGGCTTGTGCGTCTGGCGCACCACCGCCACGGCCCCCTCCTTGAAGCTGGAGTCATAGCTCCGATGGTTGTTTGGCATCGCTCTCCTTTACGCGATGCCTCCACGGAAAGGGGGGATCCCCAACCCGAGGATGGTGGGCCCGTTCAACTTGCCATGGTGTTGTGGATAGAAGTTGGCGCCCCCGCCGAGGACGGCCAACAGGGCTGAGGCGGCGGCCGTCCAGCCCATCCATGGCCGTCCGAAAAGCTGTTTGCCGATGAGGATGGCAAGGCAGGCGGTGGCGGCTCCGATCACCAGGTCCTGGCTGGCGTAGTGGAACCACCACAGATCGGAGAGGAGATGGACCACGCCGGGACTAGGGGCCTCGACGCCGCGGTCGGCGCTCACCGCCAAAAGGAGGGGCGCCCACGTACCGGCTACGAACAGGGAAGCCCCGCACACTCCCAGGGCATGCATGCCGGCGCCTGCCTTTGTCGCCTGGGGGGACGCCGTTATCACCCCATGACGAATTTCTGTGAGGCACCACACGAAGCCGATGATGGCGAGGGCCATCAGCATCTCGCCGAGCTCGACGGCCCGCGGGTGGGTTGCGTACCAGCGCAGGATGACGGTGGCGGGCTGGTCCGGCATCGGCGGGTGGACGATCATTGCCGACGCAAACGACAGGGATCCGAAGGCCAGGGCGCTGATGATCAGGCCGGGACTGGCCGGGATGGCCTTGGCCGCCGGTGGGGTGGTGGGGTCGCTTGGGAGCGGCATGGTCCGGCTACCGGGCCGCCGCGGTGAGGCGGGCAGCTGCAACCTCGGTGGTGTCGGAGGCGACGAGAGGCCGCGCCGCCATGGCCACCGTCCAGGCAAAGAGGACAGCCTCGCCGACTCGCTGGGCCACTCCGAAATGCGCCTCTCCGACGACTGGCGGGGACAAGACAATGACGACGGCCAGGGCGGCGACGGACCAGGCGAGCTGGGTCCGCTTGTAGCGACGCCACGACGCGTCCCGCCCCATCGCCCGCACCAGGGCGAACATCGCCATGATGGTGACCACCATGGAGAGACCGCCAGCGGCGGCGTGAACGGAGCTAGCGGTGGTCTGAGTTCGGCCATCGGGGATATGGCGGGTGACCGCCAGTACGAGGCGCAGGATTCCGGCCACCCCAAGGAGGGCAGGGCCGACGGCGGCCCGGTGGATGGTGCGCCGCAGCAGCACTGCGAGGGCCACGGTGGCGAGCGCGGCGGCGCCGAAACCGGCCTGTATGGCCCACCCGCCGGAGCCCACCGTTAGATCGTCGATTGCCTCGCGGGCGGGGTGGTAGCTCGAACCCTGCACCACCGGCAGGACGACGGCGACGGCGGCGAAGGCTGCCGAGCCGGCGATGGCTGTCACGGCCAGCCGCCGTTCGGTCGATGTGATGGCATCCATGAGATTCCTCCTCGGTTGCGACAGGAGGGACGGTACGGATGGGCGCTTCCACAGTCGTCAGCCCTCGGAGGGCTTCTGGTGGACTCGGGGAGGATTGTCTGGCCGGATCGTCGGCGGGAGGGCTTCATCCCAGGGGCTACAGGATCATCGTGAGGACGACGGGATTCGTCCAGAGGACGATGACGCCGCAGTCAGACAGCGTTACCGTGAGCTGATGGCGACAGGTGGGTTCGCGCACCGCGCGATGGCGGGGATCTCCCGCGGCGACATTGCCCTTGCCGGGCTGGTCGCGGTCATCGCCGAGCAGGAAGTGTGGGCGCCGGTCCGGATCGGCGCCGGATTCAGCCTGCCGGGACCGAGGCCGGTGCTTGCCCTCACCTTCCTGGTCGTGTCGCTGGCCTTGATGTGGCGCCGCCGGGCGCCGCTCGCCGTCCTGGTCGTCGTCACCGGCTTGCTGGACGTCTACTTCCTGGCCTTCGGGTCCGAGGACGGGCTCGCGTCCATCCTGCCGGTGCTGTTCGCCTTCTACGCGGCCGGGCGCTGGGGACGCCCGGGACTGTTCCCGGCCGCGCTCGCTCTGACGGTTGTTCACACCGCCGTGCATGAATGGCGGGACCCTCACTTCACGATTGCCGGACCCTCGCCCGCCTTCTGGTTGGTCCTCCTGGCGGCGGGCATCATCGGCCTCGTCTTCGCCGGCCGAGCCGAGGAGATCCGAACCGCTTCAGCGCGGGCAGCCGAGCTCGAGGCGCTGGGCGAAGAACAGTCGCGGGAGGCCGCCGCCGAGGAGCGGTCACGGATCGCTCGGGAGCTCCACGACCTCGTGGGCCACGGCCTGAGCCTGCTCGTGCTGCAGCTGGTCGCGGCCACGGCCGAGCTGGAACAGGGCGAGACGGAGAAGACCCTGGCTCGCCTCGGCCGCCTCGAAGCTATGGCGCGGAACACCCTCGCCGAGACCCGCCGGCTGGTGACGGTGACGGGCGCTGGGCACGCCGACCTGGCACCGCAACCCGGCATCGCAGACTTGCCTGTCCTCGTCAGTCAGGTCGAGGCCGGCGGAATTCCCGTCGTGTTGCGCATGGACCCGACCCTCGCCTTCACCGGGGTAGTGCCGGAGGGTGTTGGGCTCACGGTCTACCGTCTCGTCCAGGAGGCGCTGACGAACGTGATCAAACACGCCGATCTGGCGCCCCGCGTCGAGGTTTCAGTACTCCGGGGCGCGGCGGCCGTCGAGGTCGAGATCACCAACGAAGCCCCGGCCGGCGTGTCGGCGCGAGCGCCCCGGACGCAACGCGGAGATGGATCCGGGCACCGGGGACTGGTCGGCATGCGCGAGCGCGTCGACCTTTACGGCGGCACCCTGACGGCGGACTCTGCCCCCGGCGGCGGGTTTACCGTCCGCGCTTCCATCCCGGTCGAGCGGTCCACCGCCCCGGCGAGACCACGTTGATCACGGTCCTCGTCGCCGACGACGAGGCGCTCGTCCGGGAAGGACTCCGCGCCATAGCCGAGCTGGAGGGCGACATCGAAGTGGTAGCCGAGGCCTCCAACGGCGATGAGGCCGTCGCCCGGACCCGGACCCACAAGCCAGACGTCGTTCTCATGGATATCCGCATGCCCGGGGTCGACGGACTGGAGGCCACCCGCCGGATCCTGTGCGAGCAAACCCCGCCCAAGATCATCATCCTCACCACCTTCGACCACAATGAATACGTCTACGAGGCGATGAAGGCCGGGGCCAGCGGGTTCCTCCTCAAAGACGTGCGCCGGGGTCAGTTGGCCGCCGCTATCCGGGACGCCGTCGCGGGTGAGACCCTGGTGGCCCCGACAATCGTGCGCCGCCTGATCGAGGACTTCTGCCGACCGGCCCGAGCTGGCGCCGAGCTATCCGCGTTGCCGACCGGGCTGACCGCCAGAGAGATCGAGGTTCTGACCCTGGTCGGGCGGGGCCTGAGCAATCGCGAGATCTCCGATCAACTCTTCGTGGCCGAGACGACCGTCAAGACTCATGTGGCCAGAATCCTCGGAAAGCTCGGCCTGCGGGACCGAGCCCAGGCGGTCATCGCCGCCTACGAGAGTGGTCTCATCCGGCCGGGCGCCGACTGAATCCGTGGGGGCGACGGCCGCTGAAACCGTCCTCGTTGCCCCCGTGCTGCTGGACAGGGGGGCACTGCTGAGTGGTCGGGACCGGCGTCGATCCGGTGACCTCGCGCTTTTCAGGCGCGCGCTCTACCAACTGAGCTACCCGACCGCGGACCTGACGGGATTTGAACCCGCGACCTCCGGCTTGACAGGCCGGCGTGCACTCCAAACTGCACCACAGGTCCCAGAGTGGGCACCCCCAACGGGATTCGAACCCGTGTTACCGCCTTGAAAGGGCGGCGTCCTCGGCCGCTAGACGATGGGGGCTCGCCCCCCGTAGAGGGTCCGGTCACGATAGCAGGGGCCCTTCACGACAGCTCCCAGTCGGTGCCGTCCGGGGTGTCGTGGATCTCGACCCCCAGGGCGGTCAGCCCGTCGCGCAGCGAGTCGGCGTCGGCCCAGCGGCGCTCCTGGCGGGCCCGGTCGCGCTGGCGCAGGGCGAGCTCCACGAAGGGCCCCACCACTTCCCGGGGGTCGCGGGCGCCGGCGGCAGCCTCGCCCAGAGCGACCACCATCGACCGCAGCGCTGCTCGTCCCCGATCGAGCTCATCGGACTGGGTGGGGTCCGCCGCCCAGGCGGCCAGCTCGTCGTCGAGGTCGAGGGCGGCCCGGATGGCGGCCGGCAGGTCACGCCCGGACAAAGCGGCGCCGAACTCGTCCCGGCGGGTGAGGATGGTCTCCATCAAGGGCGTCTGGCGAGGAGACGCGTCCTCGCTCGGTGGGGAGGCCGCGGGGGCGGTGATCGGGCCTGGAGCGGCGCCGGCGGCCATCTCGCCCAGCTCCTCGATCTTCACCTCGGACCCGGCAGCCAGTTCCTGGGTGACCCCCCGACGCCGCACCGTCACCACCCCGAGCCCGACGACGGTCGCCGTGCCGTTGGCCAGGTCGAGGATGCAGCCGGTGTGCTCGTCGACGCCGAGCACGACCGAGTCGTCGGGCATCTGCTCCTCGAGGAGCGCCAGCCGCCGCTCGCCCAGATAGCAGAAGCGTGTGTCGTGCGTGCCTCCCTCAGCGTTGTTGAAGTGCGGTATGACCGCCGCCCGCAGCCCGGCGCGCGATAGGAGGTCGAGGCCCTCCAGCCAGTGAACCGGCGCGCCGACCTTGTAGATCTCGTAGACCGGCACGGTCAGCAGGCCCAGGGTGAGGGCGGCGGCGCTGGCGAAGCACACGCATCCGCCGCCATCGAGCTTGTCGGCGAGGATCGCGGGTATGCCGGAGTCGCTCCACTGGGCCAGGGCGTAACTGGGCGACCCGGGGCCGGCGAACACGTAACGGGCGGCCCGGAGCTGGTTGAGGGTGCGCTCGTAAGCCAAAGTGTCCGCGGCGTCCCCGGCCGACCGGAAGCTGGCCACGTCGAGCGAGGCGCCCACGTTGTGTTCGAAGTAGCTCACCGCCCGAGCCGACAGCTCGTCGGCGTTCTCCTGAAATCCGAAGGGCGTGTCGAGCAGCACGGCCGGCACGGGCGGAGGGCCTACCCGCTCGAGCAGCTGCTTGTGGGTCGTGACCATGGTGGGGCTCGTCTCACCGGAGCCCATGATCGCCAGGAGACGGGCGGGAGCCTTGGCGTTCATCGCCGGTCACCCGATAGCAGCCCGGAAGTGGCCTCGGCATGGAGGATCTCCGCCAATCGGTCGGGGTACTGAGCATGCAGGTCGTGGTGGGCGGGGCTGAACCAGTGCACCCTGCTGTGGGGGATGGCGGCGGCGGCCCGCTCCACTGAGGATCGCTTGGCCGCCGCCCATTCGGATCCGTCGTCCGCCGGCACGAGCAGGACTGGCACCTTCATCCCCGGAAAGCGGGTGGACGGGCGGTGCTGCCAGATGGCTTTCAGAAGCTGCATATGACGGTCATACGTCAGCCACGGGGCGATGGTTCCGTCCTGGCGGAACTCGAAGTTGGCCAGCGCGGCCCGGACGGCGAAGTCGGGCCAACCGGCGTACATCCGTTGGACGACCGCTTCCATCGTTGCCGCCGGGCGCCCGGCGAGCCGGGGGGGCGCCAGCACCCTGGCGCACTCCTCCCAATCCGGAAACCGGTCCGCCATGTCGCCCATGCCGCCGTCGACACACACCACCCCGCGGGCGGTCTCGGGGCGGCCCCATGCCAGCTCCAGGACCACGTTGGCCCCCCATGACTGACCGACGAGCACCGGGCAGTCGGCGAAGGCGGCATGTCGAGCGGCGAGGCCGGCAACGGCCGCCTCCAGGTCGGCGCAGGCGGTGGGCAGGTCGTAGCCGGAATCGGGTTTGTCCGAGCGGCCGTGACCACGCTGGTCGAGGGCGGCCACGGCATGGCCTCTGGCGGCCAGCCGGTCCCCGACGCCCTCCCACAGGCGGGCGTTGGAGGCGAGCCCGTGCACGAGCACGAACGCCGGCGAGTCGCCATCCCATAGGTCGACGGCCAGCTCGACACCGTCGGCCACCTCGACCCGTTCCTGCCGGTAGTTCACAGCCCTCCCGCCAAGGCCTCTACCACCTGCTCTTGCAACCAGCTCAGGTACCCGTAGAGCGCCATCGCCGGGGATCGGGGGTCGTCCGGGTCGAGCGGCTTCTGGTCCTCGGTCACGTTGAGCCGCGTGCCCAGCACCAGCCGCATGTCGTTGATGGCTCCCATCCACGCGTTCAACTGCGCCTCGTCCAGCCGCTTGGCGTCGACGGTCGCCTCCATCACCTCCAGCGAGGCCCGGTGGCCAGAGAGGAGATCGTCGTGCACGAGGCGCCGGTACTCCTGCTCCAGCTCGGCGTCCTCGGCGTGGGCCGGCGGGAACAACCGGCGCAGATCCGGATCTGAGGTGTCGTTCAGGAGGGTGCGCAGCTGGGCCGGGAGACCCCGCAGCAGCTCGCGTTCGTCGGCGGAAAGGCTCACCTCGAAGTCCCCCCGCCGTGAACGTCGGATCCGGCGTCCGAGTTTCATCCTTCCTGCTCCATGGTCGCCCACAGTCCGTGCTCGTGCAGTCTGAACACGTCGAGCTCCGCCCGCTCGCGGGTGCCGCTCGACACGATGGCCCGTCCTTCGTGATGGACCTGCAGCATCAACCGGGTGGCCTTCTCCTTGGGATACCCGAACAGCTTTTGCAGCACGTAGGTGACGTAGGACATCAGGTTGATTGGATCGTTCCAGACGATCACCAGCCACGGCCGGTCGGGACGGACGTCTTCGTCCTCGGTGGTCCGTTCGATCGTCGCCGGCGAGACGCTCATCGCTCGCGCTCGCACCGGTCAGGCTCCGACGAGCGCCGGCTCCGACCTGGCGGGCCCGTCCACCGTGTCGGCCGGCGGCGTCCGGGTGACGAGGGAGAGGTGGAACCGCAGGACCGCCAACCACACCGTCACTGCCCCGGCCACGTGCACCGCCACCAGGGCGGCGGGCACCCCGGTGAAGTACTGGGTGTAGCCCACGCCGGCCTGGGCCGCCATCACCCAAAGGACCGTGCGGCCCCGGCGCTGGACGTCGGCCGGGGCGTGGGCGGGGCGCAAGAGCCAGAGAGTGGCGAGAGTGACGCCGATCAACAGCATGACGGCCGAGCTGTGCAGCTCGGCGGCGTCACGGGCGGACAGGCCGAGACGGCCGACGCCGGTGCTGCCCGAATGGGGTCCGGCGCCGGTGACGGCCGTGCCGAGAGCGAGGACCACCGCAGTGAGGACGACCAGCGCCCGGCTCACCTGGCGCATCTCGGGCCCCACCCGGGGCCGGGTCGGCCCGTCGGGCTCGCCCGCCCGGTGGTAGAGGACGGCGGCGTCGGCGATGACCACCATCGACAGGAGGAAGTGGGCCATCACCCACGGCGGGGAGAGCCTGACCAGCACGGTGATGCCTCCCAGCACGGCCTGGGCGAAGACCCCGCCGACCGCCCCGGCCGCCAGCCACACCAGGTCGCGCCGGCGGGGGGTCCGCAGCCAGGCGGCGACCAGGGCGGCCGCCGCCGCCGCCACCACGCCCACGGTGACCAGGCGGTTTCCGAACTCGATCATGGCGTGGTAGCGCCAGGCCGGGTACAGGCGGCTGCCCGAGCACATCGGCCAGTCGGGGCAGCCCAGCCCGGACTGGGTGAGGCGCACGGCCGCCCCCGTCACCACGATCAGGCACAGGGCGCCCAGGGCGCCGGCCGCCGCCTTGCGGACGGCGGCGGGGGACACCTCGGGTAGCCGCGACACTCCGGTGATGGTGGTGTCCATGGCCTGGTCATGCTACGGCAGGGCCGCCGTCGCCTTGGAGGCCGGGCCGGGCGCCCCGTAAGGTTGGGCGCCCATGTCGTTGACCCTGCCGGCCGTCTCCCCGCCCTCGGCGCGCACCCTGACCTCGAGGGTGGGGGCCTACGTGGCCCTCACCAAGCCGCGCATCATCGAGCTGTTGCTCGTGACCACCCTGCCGACGATGGTGGTGGCCGCCCGGGGCATCCCCTCCGGCTGGCTGATGCTGGCAACGCTGGTCGGGGGAACCCTGGCCGCGGGCGGCGCCAACGCCTTCAACATGTACGTGGACCGCGACATCGACCGCATCATGCGCCGCACCCGCAACCGGCCCCTGGTCACCGGGGCGGTGACCCCACGGGCCGCCCTGGTCTTCGCCTTCGCCATCGAGGGGGCCGCCTTCGTGGAGCTGTGGGGGGCCGTCAACCTTCTCTCGGCCGTCCTGGCGGTCAGCGCCACCCTCTTCTATGTCTTCGTGTACACCCTGTGGTTGAAGCGCACGTCGACCCAGAACATCGTCATCGGCGGTGCCGCCGGCGCCGTGCCCGTGCTGGTCGGCTGGGCCGCCGTCACCGGCCGGTTGGCCTTCGCCCCGCTGCTGTTGTTCGGTGTCATCTTCCTGTGGACGCCACCGCACTTCTGGGCCCTGGCCGTCCGCTACCGCGAGGACTACGCCGCCGCCGAGGTGCCGATGTTGCCGGTGGTGTCCTCCCTGGGCGCCACGGCCCGCCAGATCGTGCTCTACACCGCCCTGATGTCGGCTGCGTCCCTGGCCTTCGCCCCCCTCGCCGGTATGGGCATCCTCTACGTGGTCGTGGCCGGCGTGCTTGGCGCCGTGTTCATGGCCAAGGCGGTACAGCTGTTGATCAGCCGCAACGCCCGTCACGCCATGGGGCTGTTCGGCTACTCGATCACCTACCTCACCCTGCTGTTCGCGGCCATGGCCGCCGACGTGCTGTTGCGACGCATCTGACGAACGAAGTCCCCGACTCGGGCATCACCGCCGAAGGCCACCCTCCCCTCGCCCGCACGGGAGGGCGACGGCCCACCCGCCTGTCGGCCCGCACCCGAATCCTCATCGGCGTGGCCACCATCGGGGCGATCGTCGTCGGCGGCGTGGTGGGGGGCCTCACCTACCGGCCCCACAACACCGTCCGGGTGACCGACCGGGTCAGCGACCAGGGGCCGGCACCCACCTTCAGCCTGCCGGCCGTGCAGCCGGTCGGGGGACGGGTGGCGCTCGGCGGGGGAGCCGGGACGCCGGTCGTCCTCAACTTCTTCGGTTCGTGGTGCCCCCCCTGCCGACAGGAGTTGCCGATGCTGGCCGACGCCAGCCGGCGCTACGCCGGCGCCGTCCGCTTCGTGGGCGTCGATCTGGAGGACCAGATGACCCCGGCCCGCCAGATGCTCGCTGCCGCCGGGGTGAGCTACCCGGCCGGGTTCGACCCCCACGACACGGTGGCTGACCGCTACGACCTGGTGGGCACGCCGACGACGGTGTTCATCGACCGCCGGGGCCACATCATCGGCCGGGTCGTCGGGGCCCTCGACCGGGGTCGACTCCAGTGGTGGCTCACCCGCCTCACTCCCAGCGGAAGGTGAAGGCGGCGGCGACGGGGGCACCGATCGCCCACGCCGCCAGGACCACCCAGTCGTGGGGGCTGACGTGGCCGGAGCCGGTAAGGGCGCCCTTTAAGGCCCCGGACAGGGCGGCCGCCGGCAGGCCCCGGGCCACCGCCCGGAGGGCGGCCGGGAGCTTGGACAGGGGGACGACCATGCCGCCCAGAAGCAGCAGCAGCAAGTAGAGGCCGTTGGCGGCAGCCAGGGTGGCCTCGGGCCGCAGCGTGCCGGCCATCAACAATCCCAACCCGGCGAAAGCGACGGTGGCGGCCAGCACGGCGGCGACAGCCAGGCCGACGTCCCCGCCTGGCTTCCATCCGAGTCCCACCGCGACCGGAACCAGCACGATCACCTGGATCAGCTCCACTGCCAGCACCGCGGCCGTCTTGGCCGCCAGCAGGGAGGGGCGTCCCAGGGGGGTCGTCCCCAGCCGCTTGAGCACTCCGTAGCCGCGCTCGAACCCGGTGGCGATCCCGAGGCTCACCATGGCCGTCGACATGACGGCCAAGGCGAGGATGCCCGGTCCCAGGAAGTCCACCGGCCGGGTGGTGTCGGTGGGCAGCACGTGCACCACCGAGAAGAAGACGAGCAGCATCACCGGTATGCCCAGGGCGAGCAGCACCGACTCCCCTCGGCGAAGGGTCATGCCCACTTCGGCCGCCGCCTGAGCTGCCAACAGCCGCCCCCGGGGTGCGGGGCGGGGCACGGACGCCGTCGCCGCGCTCACGAACCGCCCGATCCGGTCAGCCGCAGGAAGACGTCCTCCAGCGAGTGCCGCCCGGCCCGCAGGTCGGCCAGGGGGAGGTCGCGCTCGGCCAACCATGCGGTCAGGGCGGCGATGGCGGCGGGGGTCGCCTCCTTGTCGATCACGTATTCACCGGGCCTCTCTTCCACCACCGCCGCGGCCATGGCCCGGCCGAGGGCAGCCACGTCCATGCCGGCCGGGGCGCCGAAACGAATCTGGCGGCCGCCCGCCGTGGCCATCAACTCGGCCGGCGTGCCGGCGCCGACCGTCCGGCCCCGGTCGATGATCACTATGCGGTCGGCGAGGCGCTCCGCCTCCTCCAGCTCGTGGGTGGTCAGCACCACGCACACCCCGCGGTCGCGCAGCCCCGCCACCACGGCGCGGATCGCCAATCGGCCGGCCGGGTCCACCCCGGCGGTGGGCTCGTCGAGGAACGCCACCTGCGGCCGGCCCACCAGGGCCAGGGCCAGCGACAGCCTTTGCTGCTCCCCGCCCGACAGTCGCCGCCACGACGTGTCGGCCACCCGCTCGAGCCCGACCTGGGCCAGCAGCTCGGCAGGGTCGACGGGGTCGGCGTAGTAGGAGGCGAACAGGGCTGCCGCCCGGCGAGGGGTCATCGAGGGGTAGACGCCGCCGCGCTGCAGCATCACTCCGATGCGGGGGACGAGTTGGCGGCGTTGGGCAACCGGATCGAGGCCGAGGACCCGAACCTCCCCCTCTGCCGGGCGGCGGTAGCCCTCGAGGGTCTCGACCGTGGTCGTCTTCCCCGCTCCGTTCGGTCCCAGCAGAGCGAGGATCTCGCCCGCCTCGGCCGACACGGACAGACGGTCTACTGCCGTTACCTCGCCGTAGCGGACGACCAGCTCATTCACCTCGATGGCTGGCACGCGGGCGAGAGTAGTTTGGCTCCGCCATGATCGACATCCGCCGGGTACGCAGCGACCTCGACGGGGTGAAGGCCGCGCTCACCCGCCGTGGCGTAGACCCGACGGAGCTGGATCGGGTGGCGCAGCTGGACGAGCGCCACCGTCAGCTGTCGCAGCGCCGTGACGACATTCGCGCCCGGGTGAAGTCCCTCTCCCAGTCGGTGGCCCAGGCCCGCCGGGCCGGAGATCAGGGAGCGGCCGACGCCGCCGCAACGGAGAGTCGCGCCCTGGGTGAGGAGGAGCGCGCCGTGGCCGCCGACATCGACTCGGTGGCCGGTGAGTTGCGCGCCTCGTTACTCGGCATCCCCAACATCCCCGACGGCGACGCCCCGGACGGTGACTCGGCCGAGGAGAACGTCGTGGTGCGGACCTGGACCGCGCCGGGACTGGAGTGGGGCCCCGACGGGTCGCCGGCCCACCCCGACCACCAGCGGATACCGCACTGGGATGTCGGAGCCGAACTCGGCATCCTCGACCTCGAGCGGGGGGCGAAGCTCTCGGGGACGATGTTCCCCGTCTACCGGGGCATGGGGGCAGCGCTAATCCGGGCCCTGACCAACTTCGCCCTTGACCACCACGGGGAGGCTTTCGAGGAGATCCGGCCACCGTCCCTGGTCCGCACCGAGACGATGGTCTCGACCGGCCACCTGCCCAAGTTCGAGGACGACGCCTATCACCTCGAGCGCGACGACCTGTGGGCGATACCGACGGCCGAGGTTCCCCTCACCTCACTCGGGCGCGACGAGATCCTGGTCGAGGCCGACCTGCCCGTGCGCATGACCGCCGCCACCCCGTGCTACCGGCGCGAGGCCGGCTCGGCCGGACGTGACACCCGTGGCCTGCTGCGGGTGCACGAGTTCGACAAAGTCGAGATCCTCGCCTACTGCACGCCCGATCAGGCGCCCGGCGTCCACGCCGACCTGCTGGCCCGGGCCGAGGCGCTGCTGCAGGAGCTCGAGCTGACCTACCGGGTGGTCGACCTGTGCGCCGGCGACCTCGGTCAGTCCTCAGCCCGGACATTCGACCTCGAGGCCTACGCCCCCGGCAGCGGCCAGTGGCTGGAGGTGTCCTCGGTGTCATGGTTCAGCGACTATCAGGCCCGGCGGGCCAATGTGCGCTACCGCCCCACCGGAGGATCCGGCACCGCCTTCGTGCATACCCTCAACGGTTCGGCGTTGGCCTGGCCGCGAGTTTGGGCGACGATCGTGGAGACCCACCGCAAGCCGGACGGGAGCGTGGCCGTGCCTGTGCGACTCCGCCCCTACCTCGGCGGCGCGGAGGAGATCGGCCCCAACAAGCAGTACCGGCGCTAGACAGAGGTCGGCGCCGACCTCACGTCGTGCAGGCGGCGCAGCGCCCGATGACGGCGAAGTGGTTGGGCCGGATGGCGAAGCCGTAATCCTCCAGGAGCGAAGCCTTCAGCTGGGCGAAGGTGGCGTCGGGCACCTCGACGACCGCGCCGCACTGTTCGCACACCAGGTGCTGATGGGGGTCGTCGGAGAGGTGGTAGACGGCCCGGCCGTGGCCCAGGTGAACGTGGTCGACGAGGCCCAGGTTCTCCAGGGCGTCCAGGGTGCGGTAGATGGTGGAGAGGTGCACGTCAGGATGGGCCGCCTCGACCCGGCGAGCGATGTCCTCGGCGGTCACGTGACCATCGGCGTCCACCATGGCTTGAAGGAGGGCGCGGCGGGCGCCGGTGACGCGGGCGCCCCGAGACCGGAGCTCGGCAATCAACCTGGCGACCCGCGCCGCGTCCATCGACGCCCGAGCCTAAGCCCGGTCAGACGCCGGCCGGCAGGCCGACCCCGTTGGTGGGCGGCCCGCTGAGGTAGGGGTCCTCCGGCGCCGGAGTGACCTCGGGCGCGGCACTGGTGTCGTTGACGACGATGATCTCGCCGGTATCGGCGTCGGCGCCCGGGTCCTCGGCCGGACCACCGACAGACGTGATCCGGCCGAGCAGAGCCGGAACCGCCGGTGTCGGCGTGACGAGAACCTCAGGGGACAGCGGCAGGCGAAGCACGAAGGTGGACCCCTCGCCTTCGCGGGAGTGCACCAGCACGCTGCCGCCGTGGTTCTCCGCCACCTGGCGGGTGATGGACAGCCCGAGGCCGGCGCCGTGGCGGGGGTCGGTGACCGCGCCGCCGCGGAAGAATCGCTCGAAGACCCGTTCGACATCGCGCCCCGGTATGCCGATGCCTTCGTCCTGGACAACCATCTCCACGTCGCGCCCGGCACTTACGGCCCGGACGCGGACGGGCTGGCCGGCGGAGGACCACTTGATGGCGTTCTCCACCACATTGAACAGGGCGGCCACCAGCTGGCGCCGATCGGCCACCACGAACAGGGCGGGGTCGAGGTGGTCCAGGTGCAGGCGGACCGACCGGGCCTCGGCCACCGGAGCGGCCAGGGCGACGGCGTCGGTGACGATCGTCGACACGGCCGTGGCCGCCCGGGCTGGCCTCGCTTCGAGGTCGGCTCGCCCCAGCTCGACGAGGTCCTGCACCGCCTCGGCGATGCGGCCAGCGTGGTGGGCGAGGTGCGGCGCCACTCGACCCGTCACCGCCGGGTCCGCCTCCTCCGCCAGAAGCTCGGCCACCCCGACCAGGGCGGCGACCGGGGACTGGAGCCGCTCGGCGGCGTTGGCGACCAGGTCGCGGCCCGACTCCTCCAGGCGGCGCAGCCGGGTCAGGTCCTCGACCACGGCGGCGGCGCCCAGCGGTCGGCGCCCGTCGTCGAGCGTGGTGGCCCGGACGACGACGTTGCGACGGGGCGGCCCGTAGAGGTCGACGTACCGCTCGACCGGCGTCCCCTCTCCGACGTTGGCCAGGGCCTCGACCACGGCGCGGCCGACGATGGCGTCGCCCTCGCGGCCGCCAGCGAGCATGGCCGCCGCCCGCAGGTTGCGGAAAACGAGGCGGCCGGCCTCGTCGGTCACCAGGACGCCGGCGTCGAGCTCGTCGAGAGCACCGGCCATCCTCGCCACCGCCCCCTCGGCGTCAGCCGATCGCTCGAGGGCGGAGTCAGACGCCCGTTCCAGCTGGGAGAGCAGGGACTCGAGGCCGCCCTCCGGGGTAGCCGAGGCCTCGGAGAGCCGCACGATCAGAGAGCCGATCCGGCGGCGGAGGCTTCTGCGCTCTCGGAAGGCGTAGACGAGGGAGGCCACTGCTAATGCCGCCGAGCAGGCGGCGCCGGCGACATAGGGGACCTCGGCTGAGCTGGGCAGCGGCGTCGTCATGTCACCACTCTGTGCCCGCCTACCGCCTTCCGGTGGGACCCTCCCACCGACAGACAATGAAACATATTGAAATAACACGAAAGAGACAGTAAGGTGACCACGGGTACGAGAGAGGACCCGGGCCAGAGCCCGGAGGAGGAGAAGAAGAGATGCTCGCTGACGTCACCGTGAACCCGATGGCGACGAACGCTCTGCCCGGCGGAGCGCTGCTGCAGAAGCTGACCGACGGAATCGCTGGCTGGGCCCTGATGCTGGCGTTGATCGGGCTGCTGGTCGGGGCGGCGGCCTGGGCCCTCGGCTCCCACTCGCAGAACTATCAGCAGTCCATCGCCGGCCGGCGGGCGGTGGTCGTGTCGGGGCTGGCCGCCCTCCTGGTCGGGGCGGCCCCGTTGATCGTCAACACCTTCTTCAAGCTCGGCCACGGCAGTTGAGCGTCGGCCCGCCCGGCGTGGGGGCGGTGACCGGGGGCCTGGCCTCCTTCGGCATCAGCCAGCTCCTGAGTGGGGTGGCCAAGTGGGTCTCCGACGGAGCCGTGTGGCTGGTGGGCCAGGTGGGCTCGCTGGTCCAGTCGTCGACGACCCCCCGCCTCGACGCCCGCTGGTTCGCCGAGCACTACCGGGCCATGGTGGCAGTGGCGGCGGCCACGGTCCTGCCCCTGCTGCTTCTGTGCGTCATCCACGCCGTGGTCCGGCAGGAGCCGTCGCTCATGGTGCGGGCGGTGGCCGTTCAGCTTCCGTTGGCTGTGGTGTTGACGGTTGTGGCCGTCCAGGTGGTCCAGCTGTCGCTCGCCGTGGTCGACTCGATGTGCGCGGCCGTCCTTGACGCCGGTCACCCCGGCCCGGGCGTTCTGGCCAATCTCGGCAAGGGACTGGCCACGGTGGCCGCGGCAGGCGGCGGAGATCCTGCCGTCCCGGTGTTCGTTTCCTTCATCGTGGCCCTGATCGTGGCCGCCGGGGGGCTCATGCTGTGGCTGGAGCTGGTGCTCCGGGCGGCCGCCATCTACGTGGCGGTTTTGTTCCTCCCCTTGGCGCTGGCCACCTTGACCTGGCCGGCGCTGTCGCGCTGGGCCCGGCGCCTGGCCGAGGTCATCGCTGCCCTGGTGCTGTCGAAGCTGGTGGTGGTGGCCACCCTGGGCCTGGCCGTCGGAGCCCTCGGCAGCGGCGCCGGGTTCGCCTCGGTGATCGGCGGGGTCGCTCTCCTGCTCTTGGCCACCTTCGCTCCCTACGCCCTGCTTCGGCTGATCCCGATCGCCGAGGTCGGTGTGGCGTCCCATCTCGAGGGCCTGAGCCGCCGGGCGGTGGCGGCCCCGTCGTCGACGGTCGGGGGCGCCCAGTGGCTGTTGGCGAGGGCAGGAGCGGGTGCTTCGCCGTCCGGCCCGACCGGCGCCGCCGCCGCCGGCGAGAGCATCAAGTACCGCGCCGGTGATGTCTCCGGGGGCGTCGACGATCTCCTCGCCGCCATGCACGGCCGACGCCCGACCGACACCGACTCCGACTCCGGAGTGGCCGGCCCCGACCCTCGCCCCCCATCCGGTGATGCCTGAGACCGAAGGCCCGAACCGGACCTACCGGTTCGGGCCGCTGGAGCGCAGGGGCATGGTGGCCGGGCTGACCACCGGTCAAGTGGCGTCGGTGGGTGTCGGCCTGGTCGGGGCGGTGCTGGTCCTGCGGTTGGCCCCGTCCGGACCGGGCACGGTGGCCGCCGCCACGTTGCTGGTCGCCGGAGTCGCCGGCGCCCTGGTGAGCGTGGGTGGTCGTGGTGTCGACGAGTGGGTGCCGGTGGTGATCCGCTGGGCAGCTCTGAGGGGGACGGCCCGCCGCCGGTGGGTCACCGACGCCGCTTCGCTGGGCATCTACCCGGTCCGGCGAGAGAGCTCTGGAGGCGAGCAGGTCCGCCCGCCCCGCCTGATGTCGGGCTGCCGGCTGGGCGAGGTCTTCGACCCTTCGACTCAGCGAGCGATCGGGGTGGTGGACGACCGCAGCTCGGGCACGGCCACGGCGGTCCTGTCGGTCAGGGGTGGCGGATTCGCCCTGCTCGACCGGACGGAGAAGGACCAGCGGGTCGGGGGGTGGGCGGCGGTGCTGGCCGGTCTGGCCCGAGACGGCTCGCCGGTACACCGCATCCAGTGGATCGAACGGGTCCTGCCGCCGAGCGAGGAGGTCGTGCTCGAGCTGCCGCGCGCCGATGGTGCCGGTGCCAGCTCCTACGCCGAGCTGGTCCGCCGCGAGGGCTCGGACGCGCCCGTCCACGAGGTCCTCGTCGGCCTCACCGTCCGAAGGCCGCGACACCGGCGGAGCCGCCAGTGCCGCGACGCCACCGAGCCGGTCGGCCTGGAGCGCGAGCTGCTGACCCTCGAGTCCAACCTCCGGGGCGCGGGCATAGCCGTCGACGGGCCGCTCGGCCCGACGGCTCTGGGGGCCGCCATGGCCGTCGGCTTCGGTCGCTCGCGCCATCAGTACCGGTCGCCGTGGCCGTCGGCCACCGAGGCGTCGTGGGGCTGGCTGCGCACCGACGCGTGGTGGCACGTCACCTACTGGGTGGCGGAGTGGCCCCGTGCCGACGTGGGACCGGACTTCCTCACGCCGTTGCTGCTCCTCGGGTCCGGAGTGCGCACCGTGGCCGCCATCCTCGAGCCGGTCCCACCGAGGCGGGCGACCCGCGAGGTCGAGGCGGCCCGCACCGCCGGCGTCGCCGACGACGAGCTCCGTCGCAGGGGCGGCTTCCTTGCCACCGCCCGGCGCCAGCGCCAGCAGTCAGGCATCGCCGACCGCGAGGTCGAGCTGGCCGACGGGCACGCCGACTACCGCTTCTCCGGGTACGTCACCGTCTCGGCCCCGGGGATCGAACAGCTCGAGTCCTGTTGTTCCGAGGTGGAGCATGCGGCCGGCCAGGCCCGCCTGCAGCTCCGCCGCCTCTACGGGCAGCAGGACGCGGCCTTCGCCTACACGTTGCCCATGGGGCGGGGATTGGGGTGAGGTCCCCGCCCGCCCACCGGGCGACCACCGCTCACGTCGGCGCCCTGTTCCCCTTCGTGGCCGAGCCGCCCCTGCCGTGCCCGGCGCCCTACATCGGCCGTGATCTGCTCGGTGGGGCGTTCTGTTACGACCCCTTCCGGCTGTACGCGTGCGGAGCACTGACCAATCCCAACGCCGTGGTCCTCGGCCAGATCGGCCGGGGCAAGAGCGCCCTGGTCAAGTCCCTCCTGTGGCGGATGTCCCTGTTCGGGGCCCAGGCGTGGGTGGTGGACCCGAAGGGCGAGTACGGCCCGCTGGCGGCGGCGTGGGGGGTCAAGCCGCTTCGCCTGTCCCCCGGGGGACGACTGCGGCTCAACCCGCTCGACGGGCCCCCGCCGGCTCTGGTCGATGGCGGCCGCCCCGAGCTGACCCGCCGACGGGTGACGCTGCTCGGCTCCCTGGCCGAGTCGTCGCTCGGCCGCCCGCTGCGCCCAGCCGAGCGGGCCGCCCTCGACGTGGCCCTCTCCGCGGCCGAGGCTCGTCAGCCCGGCCGGGCCCCACTGTTGCCCCAGGTGGTGGAGGCCTTGCTGGCGCCCGCACCGGGCCCCGCCGCCGAACTGGGAACCACAACCGACGGCTTGGCGGCAGACGGGCGCGATGTCGCCCTCGAGCTGCGCCGGCTGGTGTCGGGAGACCTGCGGGGGATGTTCGACGGCCCCACGTCGTCCCAGCTGCGACTCGACGCCTCGCTCCTCGTCATCGACCTTTCCGCCGTGTACACCTCACCGGCGCTGGGCCTGCTCATGACCTGCGCCACCGCCTGGGTGCAGACCGCCCTCGAACGCTCGGGGGACCATCCCCGACTCCTCGTCGTCGACGAGGCGTGGGCGATCCTCTCCGACGTAGGGGTGGCCCGTTGGCTGCGCAGCGCGTGGAAGCTGTCGCGGGCTCTGGGTGTCGCCAACCTGGCCGTCCTCCACCGGCTGTCCGACCTGCGAGCGGCCGGGCCCTCGGGCTCTGAGCAAGCCCTGTTGGCCGAGGGGCTGCTGGCCGACTCCGAGACCCGGATCGTGTACGCCCAGTCGCCCGCCGAGTCCGAGGCGTGCCGTCCCCTGCTCGGCCTGTCAGACGCAGAGGCGCAGCTGCTCTCACGGCTACGACGCGGAGTGGCGCTGTGGAAGGTGGGGCCGCGCTCGTTCCTCGTGGAGCACCGGCTCTCCGAGGCCGAGGCGGCGATCGTCGACACCGACGCTCGCATGACCGGCGCATGAGACGCCGACAGTTCCACCCGACCGGTCCGCGGGCCGGTGGCGCCGGTCGGCGCCCGGCCGGCGGTGGTTGGAAGACCGAGGAGCTGGCCATGGCCGCCGCCCTCGCCGTGCTGCTCGCCCGGCGCGCCGGCCTGGCCGCCCACGGGTGGGAACGGACGGTCACCTCCTTGGCGGAGCCGCGGTGGCCGGTGCTGGCCCCCCTCCTGGCGCTGTCCGCCGCCGCGGTCGTGGCGGCCGGCCGGGCCATCCGACGTCGGCGGGTCGCGCCACCTGGCGCCCGGCCCGCTCCCACCAGGCGACGGCCGTGGCGCTTCGTGCTGGCGACCGGTGTGGGCCGGGCCGCGGAAGCCGCCCGGTGGGCGTCACGGCGCGACCTTGCTGCCCTGGCCGTGCGCCGGCCGGGCGACGGTCGCCTCGTCCTCGGGCGGTCCGGGCGGCGTCTCCTCGCCGCCGAGCCCCGCCAGTCGGTGTTGGTCGTGGGCCCGACCCAGACCATGAAGACCACCGGCTTTGCCGTGCCGGCCATCCTCGAGTGGGACGGCCCCGTCCTCGCCACCAGCGTGAAGACGGACCTGGTGCGCGACACCATCGGCTGGCGGCGCCGGTGCGGTGAGGTCTGGGTCTACGACCCCACCTGCTGCACCGGGCTGCCCTCCGACAGCTGGTCGCCCCTGGCGGCCTCCGGCACCTGGGCCGGCGCCCGCCGGACGGCCGCGGCCATGGTGGGAGCGGCCCGCTCGTCGACCGGCGGTCCGTCCGACGCCGAGTTCTGGTATGCCACCGCGGCCAAGCTGCTGGCGCCCCTGCTGTTCGCGGCGGCGGTCTCCGGGCGCGACATGTCCGACGTGGTTCGCTGGGTCGACAGCCAGGACACCAACGAGCCCGCCGCCGCCCTGGCCATGGCCGGCGTCGAGCAGGCCATCCTCGCCGCCGAGGCCAGCTGGCGGCGCGAGGACCGCCAGCGCAGCTCCGTCTTCACCACCGCCGAGACGGTGCTCGACCCTTTCGCCGATCCGGCGGTCGCCGCCGCGGCCGGCCCCGGCATCGACCCCGCCGTCCTGTTGGACGGGGGCGCCCACACGCTCTACCTGTGCGCCCCGTCGCACGAGCAGCGCCGGCTCCGGCCGCTGTTCACCTCGCTGGTCGAGCAGGTCGTGGCGGCCGTGTACGAGCGCCACTCCGCCGGCAGGGCCCTCGACCCACCCTTGCTCATGGTGCTCGACGAGGCGGCCTCGATCGCTCCGCTGGAGGACCTCGACGGGCTGGCCGCCACCGGCGCCGGTCAGGGGATCCAGCTGGTGACGGTGTGGCAGGACCTGGCCCAGATCACCGCCCGCTACGGGGCTCGGGCCGCCTCGGTGGTCAACAACCACCGGGCCAAGGTCCTCCTGTCGGGGGTGTCGGACCCGGTGACGTTGCAGCAGCTGAGTGGCCTCGTCGGCGACGGCCAGGAGGCGTCCTCCTCGGTGACCAAGGACTCGGGCGGAGCGCTGTCCACCACCGAGTCGTTGGCGACCCGGCCGCTGGCCCCCGCCGACGCCCTGCGGCGCATCCCGCCCGGGCACGGTCTGCTGCTCTACGGCCACCTGCCCCCGGCCCGCCTGGAGCTGCGACCCTGGTTCGAGGACCGCGACCTGTGGTCGCGCCGGGTGGACCCTGGGTAGCCTTCGGTCGTGCCCACCGCCACCCGGGCGCACCCGACGCCCGCCACGGCGAGGGTGCGGGTGCGGGCCCAGCCCCTCCTGCGATCGAAGCTCCCGCTGGTCAGCCTGTGCGTGCTCACCAGCGTGGCCGAGGCCTCGATCCTGGCGGGGATCGGCGCGTCGTGGGCGGCGGGGCTGGCCCCCCAGGTGTCGGCTGTCGCTCCCTTCGGCGTCTTCCACGACCTGCGCTGGCTGGTCGTCTACCACCGGTCATGGTTCAGCTTTGGGTGGGAGATGGCGCTGCTCCTCGGCTTCCGCAGCGTGCTCGACGCCGGCATCATCCGCCTGGCCTGGCCGGAGGACGCCGTTGCGCCGAGCTTCCTCGCCGCCCTGCGCCGCACGCTGATCTTCACCGGCCTGGCCGTGGTGGTGATCGCCCCGTGGGTGCTGCTGCTGTTCGGCCTGTCGGTGGTGTCTTTGTCGTGGCTGTTCTTCGCGGCCGTCCCCCCGGTGGTGTGGGTGGCGATGCTGATCCACCCCGGCGCCGTGAGCCCGGGATGGTGGCGTCGCACCGTTCCTCTGCGGGCGGTCGGCTGGGTCGCTCTCACCTTCGGGGTGATGACCCTCGCCGCCGGCGTCGTCTCCTACGACCGGCGCGTCCTCGGCCTGCCCGTCGCCGCCCTCTGCGGCCTGTTCAACGCATGGGCGTGGAGGGGCATGGTGTCGGCGGTCGCCTCCCCCTTCCGGTCGAACCGGTTCCGCCCCGTGGCCCCCGCCGGCTTGGCCGCCATCGTTGGTGTGGTGGTCGGGGGCACCGCCCTCGGATTCGGCATCACCACCGCCCGGGTGCACGCCGCGGGCGAGAAGGCGGCCGCCGCTCCGGTGGCGCCCCCCTCACACGGGCCGCCGCTGATGGTGGCCTCCGGGTTCGGCACCAAGTGGGACGGGCGTTCGGGGCCGTGGCTGGCCGGACCCTTCGACGAGACCCGCTTCTCCTATCGCGGTCTCGACCCCGCCGGGCAGCCGCTGCCCTACGGGCCGCAGGACACCGACGCCTCACTGGAGCAGTCGGCGGCGGCCATGGCTGCCCAGGTCGACGCGTTGGCGAACCGAACCCACCGGCGGGTCGACATAGTGGCGGCGAGCGAGGCGTCTTTGGTCACCGAGGTGTACCTGGCCGGGTGGACCGACGCGCCGGTCGACCACGTCGTGCTGCTGTCGCCGATCGTGCGCCCGGGCCGGGTGTACTACCCGCCTCCCGGCACCGCCGGGTGGGGCATGGTGAGCGGCCTCGGGCTGCGGGCCATCACCAACGCCCTCGGGTCGCTCGGCCCGTTCCAGGTGTCGCCGGGCACGCCGTTGTTCGCCTCGATCGAGCGCGACGCGCCGATGTTGCAGACGGCGCTGTCCTGCCCGCCGCCCACCGTGCGGCTCGTCGCCATCCTCCCGCTCGCCGACGCGGTGGCCTCGCCGATCGTCGGTTCGCTCGGGCCCCCGACGGTCGTGGTTCCGGCCTTCCACTCGGGCACGCTCGGCGATCCCTCCGTCGATCAGGTGGTGATCTCGCTGCTGGAGGGGAACCCGGTTCCCCACCCGGGCGGTTGGTCGCGCTTCGACCGCGCCCTGCGGGGGGCGGCGACGGCGTGGCAGGTGCCGGAGCTGGCCCTGTCGGTCAACCCGGCGTGGGCCCTGCCGCCCGGTAGCTGCGGTACACGGCCAGCAGCGCCTCCTTCTGGGCGTCGCTGAGGAAGCGGTCGGACCGGATCGCCTGCTCGGTCGTCGGGCCGGCCACGTCCATGTCGGCCTCCTCCGGGGGCGGGTCCTCGAGCAGCCCGGCCTGGGCCAGCAGGGTCTCGGCCGACACGTTGAGGGCCCGGGCGATCGACCGGAGCACCCGCACGGACGGCTCGTGGAGGCCCCGCTCGATCTGGCTCAGATAAGGGTTTGACACATTGGTGAGCTCGGCCAGCTCGCGCAGGCTGAGATTGGCCAGGCGGCGCTGGGAGCGGATGAACCGCCCCAGCGCCTCCACCTGTGACTGCCACGGCTCCGGCATCAGCGGGCCCGGGCCGTCACCGCTAGGCGGCGGTGGCCTTGCGGGTCGTGGCCGTGGTGGTGGTGCCGGCCGGGCGGGCGGGGGCCGCCGCCTCGACGAGGCGCGATACGAACTCGTGCTGGGCCTCGAGCAGCCTTTCGGCGAAGCCGAAGGCCCGGTCCACGATCTTGCCGGTGTCCGGAAGCCGCTCGGCCACCGTGGCCCGGCCGCCTTCGGGCACGAGCCGCTCCACCGTGTCGGCCAGGTTGCGGACGGCCTCGACCACCGCGTCCTGGGCGGCCTTGACTGCCTCGAACACCTGATCCTGAACCGTGTCGGCGATGTCGGTGATGCTCATTTGTCTCTCCTCTTGTCGGCGTACTTGTCTGGCGCGCCCGGCGCTGGTCGAGCGCCCGGCTGGGCGTCCCCGGGGGGATGCGCTCTTCGGAAGACCCATGCTAAGTATTTCAAGCATCCGCTGTTCAAGTCAAGAACGGATTCCGTGACTCTCGTCATAGGGCGGGAGGACGTCGCCGTCCGGCGCCCGATTACTGTCGCCCGCCGTGTTCGGCTACGCCGAAGCGGCAGTGGAGGCGGCCCTGGCCGCCGGCGCCGGCTACGCCGACGCTCGGGTGATCATCGGCCGCACCCAGGGCCTGTCCGCCCAGAACGGCGACGTCGAAGGGGTGGCGCAGTCCGAGTCCGCCGGCCTGGGGGTGCGGGCCCTGATCGGCTCGTCGTGGGGCTTCTTCGCTGTGGCCGACCTCGACGACGGCGGTGCCAGGCGGGCCGGGGAGCGGGCCGCCGAGACCGCCCGGGCTTCGGCCCGGGTGCCCGGACCTCCGCTGGCGCTGGCTCCCGTCGAGCCGGCCGTGGGCCACTGGGAGAGCCCCTGTGAGGAGGACCCGCTCTCGGTTCCCCTGTCCGAGAAGGCCGACCTGCTGGTCGAGGTGACCCGCACCATGGCCGGGGCCGGGGCGTCGATCACCCGGGCCTCGTGCCGGGTGTGGGACAACGAGAAGTGGCTGGTGTCGAGCGAGGGTCACCGGGTGTCGCAGCGCATCCGCGAGTGCGGGGCGGAGATGTCGGCCACGGCCGTAGGCGACAGCGAGACCCAGCGCCGTTCGTACCCCGGGGTGCGGGGCCAGTACGGCACCCGGGGCTGGGAGCTGGTGCGCCAGATCGACCTGGCCGGCAACGCCGGGCGGGTCGGCGAGGAGGCGGTGGCGCTGCTGTCGGCGCCGCCCTGTCCGGAGGGCACGACCGATCTCGTCCTCGGCTCCGAGCAGATGGCGCTGCAGATCCACGAGTCGGTCGGCCACGCCGTCGAGCTGGACCGGATCCTCGGTTGGGAGGCCGCCTTCGCCGGCACCTCGTGGCTCGACCTTTCCCAGCTCGGCGCGTTGCGGTTCGGCTCCGAGCTCATGAACGTGACGGCCGACGCCACCCTGCCGGGGGCGCTGGGCTCGTTCGGCTACGACGACGAGGGAACCCCGGCGGCCTCGGTGGACATCGTGCGCGACGGCATCTGGGTCGGGGTGCTTTCCGGGCGAGACTCCGCCGCCCTGGCCGGGGTCCCGGCCGGCGGCATGGTCCGCTGCGACGGCTACGACCGGCTGCCCATGGTGCGCATGACGAACATCGGCATGCTGCCCGGTGGCAACTCGCTCGAGGAGATGATCGGGGCCACGGACGACGGGGTGTTCATGGACACCAACCGGTCATGGTCGATCGACGACCGCCGGCTCAACTTCCAGTTCGGGTGCGAGATCGGATGGGAGATCAAGGGCGGACGCCTCGGCCGCATGGTCCGCAACCCCACCTACACCGGCATCAGCCCGAGGTTCTGGGGATCGATGGACATGGTCGGCAACGAGTCGGAGTGGGTCTTCTGGGGCACGCCCAACTGCGGCAAGGGCCAGCCCATGCAGATCGGCCACACCGGGCACCCCGCCGTTCCCGCCCGCTTCCGGGGTATCAGAGTCGGGGTCCGGGGTTGAGCGCGGCGGTCGGCGCCAAGGGGATGGACCCGGCGAGGGTCGCCGCTGCCCTCGTCGAGCGGGTGGCCGCCCGCAACCGCTCGGCCGAGGCCCGGGCCCGGGTGTCGGCCGGCGTGTCCGGGCTGACCCGGTTCGCCAACTCCTTCATCCACCAGAACGTCGCCGAGCAGTCGGCGGCGGTCGGCCTCGATGTGGCGGTCGACGGCCGCCTCGCCACCGCCCACACCAACCGGACCGACGACGCCTCCCTCGATGCGCTGGTCCACGCCGCCCTGGCCGCCGCCGAGGTCCGGCCCGTGGACCCGGGCTGGGCCGGGTTGGCCCCGCCCGCCGCCGTCACCGGGGCCGAGCACCACGACGCGGCCACCGCCGCGGCCAGCCCCGACCAGCGGGCCGCGGTGGTGGGGGCGTTCGTCGCCGCCGGCGAAGGTTTGGCGGCGGCGGGCTTCTGCTCGACCGGGGCGGTCACCGCCGCCTTCGCCAACTCGGCCGGGCAGGCCGTCGAGGGCCGCTCCACCCGGGCCGCCCTCGACGGTGTCCACCGGGCGGCGGGGGAGGGCGACGCCACTGCCGACGGGGTCGCCGCCCGGGTGTCGGTGGCCCTGTCGGATCTGGACGGGGCGGCGGCCGGCGAGCTCGCCGCGGCCAAGGCCCGCGCCGGCACCCGACCGGTGGAGCTTCCCCCCGGCCGCTACGAGGTGGTGCTCGAGCCCCGGTGCGTGGCCGACCTGGTCGACTTCCTCGCCATCTACGGGTTCAACGCCCGTCCCGTGCTGGAGGGCCAGTCCTTCGCCCGCCCCGGCGAGGCCCAGCTCGACCCCGCCCTGTCGCTGTGGGACGACGCCGGCGACCACCGCAGCACCGGACTGCTGTTCGACCACGAGGGGACCCCGAAGCGCCGGGTGCCGCTGGTCGATGCCGGCACGGTCGTCGGCCTGGCTCACGACCGGCGCACCGCCGCCCGCTCCGGCACCGAGAGCACCGGCCACGCCGTCCCGGGCGGCGAGTCGTTCGGTGCCGTCCCCACCAACCTGTTCCTCGGACCGTCGGCCGCCGAGCGGTCGCCGGCGCCGGCCGACCCGGCCGAGCTGGTGGCCTCGCTGGAGCGGGGCCTTCTCGTGTCGGACTTCTGGTACACGAGGGTGCTCGACCCGAAGACGCTCGTGGTCACCGGCCTGACCCGAAACGGCGTCTTCCTCGTCGAGGGCGGTGAGGTGGTGGGCCCGGTGACCAACCTGCGCTTCACCCAGTCGTACCCCGGGGCCCTGGCCCCCGGTCGGGTGATCGGCGTCGGATCCGACGCCCGGCTGGTGAGCGGCTACTCCGGGGTGCACCACGTGCCCACCTTGCGCCTGGCCTCCTGGAACTTCACCGGCAACGCCCGGGGCTAGAGCCCCAGGCGGGCCAGCAGCGGGGCGACGTCGCCTCCGTCCAGCACGACGTCGGCCACCGGCCGGCGGGCCTGCACCAGCCGGCCCGCCTCCCCCCGGGCGTGGAGGGCGGCCGGGTCGCAGCCGGCCGGATCGACCAGGGCGGCGTTGCCCGCCCAGCGGGGACCGGCCCCGGGGGCGACCACGGCCAGGGGCCTGCCCTGCACCAGGGCGAAGCGGGCGGTGTGCATGGTGCCGGAGGCGAGGTCGGTCTGCACGACGACCGTCGCCGCCGACAGGGCCGTCTGGATCCGGTCCCGCGCCACCAGGGCCCGGGCCGACGCCGGCTGGCCGGGAGGAAGCTCGGCCAGGATGCCGCCGGCGCCCACCATGTCCTCCGGCAGGTCAGGGTCCTCCACCGACTCGGCCATGTCGGCGCCGCAGCCCACCACCGCCCAGGTGCGGCCGCCGGCCCGGAGGGCGGCGCGGTGGGCGGCGGTGTCGATGCCCGGCGCCAGCCCTGACACCACCGCGATCCCCCGGGCGGCGAGGGTCGTGGCGATCACCGATGCGACTCGTCGGCCCTCGGCGTCGGGGCGGCGGGTGCCGACCACCGCCACCGCCGGCCACTTCGGCTCGGCTCCCCGCAGCCACAGTGGGTCGGGCGGCGAGGAGATGGCGGCCAGCGGGGTTGGATAGCCGGCTTGGCCGGGCGAGAGCCGGCGCAACATCCCCGCCCCTCAGATGGCCGGGGTGACGCCGCTCTGGCGGAAGGCCGACTCCATGAGCATGGCGTGCACGAAGGCCTGAGGGAGGTTGCCCCGAAGCTGGCGCTCCTCCACGTCGAACTCCTCGGCCAAGAGGCCGGCCGGCCCGCAGGCGGCCCGGTTGCGCTCGAACCACCGCACCGCCTCCACCTCGTTCCCCTCCTGCAGGTGGGCGAGGCTGAGCATGAACCCGCACAGGAGGAAGGCCCCCTCGGCTTTGCCCAGCGGGCGTTCGTCCGGCCGGTAACGGTAGGCGTACCCGTCGCGGGTCAGCTCGTCGACCACGGCCACCAGCGTTGCCGTCGTGCGGGGGTCGTGGGGGGGCACGGCGCCGCGGATGCCCGCCATCAGCAGAGCGGCATCGACCCGCTCGTCCTCCGGGGAGCGCTGCCACCGCCCGCTCGGGTGGATGCAGGTGGCCGCGGTGTCGGCGAGGATGCGCTCGGCCAGCGCCGTCCACGCCCCGATCACCGACGGCGGGGCGCCGGCCCCGGCCATGGCCCGCAGGCCGGCGACGCAGGTCAGGCGGCTGTGGGTCCAGCGGCGGGGCTCCAGCTCCCACACCCCGGCATCAGGTTCCTCCCAGCGGGCGGCGATGGCGTCGGCGGCCACCTCGGCCGCCCGCCAGCCGTCGGCGTCGAGCCGGTCGGCCCTCGCCGCCGAGGCGAACAGCAGCAGCGACTCGCCGAAGGCGTCCAGCTGGAACTGGCGGTTGACGTGGTTGCCGACCATGTCGGTGCCGCCGGGGTAGCCGGGCAGCGACAGGCTCCGTTCGTCGGGCACCCGGCCCCCGCCGACGGTGTAGGCGGGCATGAGGGAGGGACCGTCGCCGAGCAGCCGCTCGCCCACGAAGCGAACCGATCCGTCGAGCAGCGGCCATGCTTGCCCGGCGGCCGCGGCCTGACCGATGTAGCACTGGTCGCGGATCCACGCGAACCGGTAGTCGAAGCTGCGCCCTTGGCGGGCCCGCTCCGGCAGCGAGGTGGTGGCGGCCGCCACCGTGGCGCCGGAGTCGCTGCTCAGCCCGCGCAGCACGCAGTAGGCGTGACGCACGTCGCGTCGGCCCACCACGTCGGCGAAGGCCGGCAGCTCGCGCCCCCACGCGGCGCGGGTGCCGCTCCACAGCCGTTCCGGGTCGGGGGGCTCCCCGTCGAAGGGACGGTCGGAGAGCTCGAGCACGAGATCGTGACGGGTGTCCGGCGTCCACGCCAAGGTGGCGAACAGCTCTCGCCCGCCGTGGCCGTCGGGGCGGTCGGTGGCCCTGGGCGCGCCGCACCAGCGAACGTGCAGGTCCCCGGTGCGCGCCGTCCAGGTTCCTCCTTCGTGACGGCGGGGGTTGCGCAGGGGCTCGGCCCCGAAACCGGCCCGAGGGCGGAGCACCACGTCGAGGCGGCCCCCGCCTTCGATCCCCTGGATGCGGCGCAGGATGACGGCCCGTCCGGCGTCGCCCGGGAAGCAGAGCGCCTCGCGACACTCGACGATGCCACTGGTGGTGACCCAGCGGCTGCGCCAGATGAGCGTCCCCTCCTCGTAGTAGCCGCCCCAGACGAACCGATCCTGTGGAGCGACGCCGTAGTGGCCGGCGCCGCCGATCAGCTCGGCGAACACGGCATCGCCGTCCCATCCCGGAAAGCACATCCACGCCAGCTCGCCCGTCGGCCCGACCAGCGCCCCCCGTTCGCCGTCGGCGATGAGGGCGTAGTCGCGCAACTCGTGCGGCCCGCCGACCTCGGAGGACGGATTGTCGCTCACGTCGGCGAGATACCCCAGGTACCCCGGAACGTCTCATCCGGTTCCAGGACCACCAGGCCGTACCCGTTGTGGAAGGCGTCGGGGGCGCAGGTCATCGGCTCGACGGCGAGGCCCTGGCGCCGCCGGCCAGGATCGTCGAGGGCGTCGCCGGTGTACAGCATCAGGAAGCCGAAGGACTCGTCCATCCACACCGTCACCGCCGCCCGCGCGTTCGACAGGACCACCCGGCTCAGGCCGTCCTCGTCCCGGTGGAGGTCGGTGAGGCAGGTGTCGATTCGGGCGTCGCCGATCGGCCTCCCCTGGCGGAAGTCGACGGCGGTGCCCGCCACCGGCCGCCGGCCGGTTGGAATTCCCCGCCCGTCGGTGTCGAGCACGGTCGCGGCCGGCGCCCGCAGGGTGGCCCGGTCGATGGTGGGGTCGCCCAGGGTCACGTACGGGTGGGCCCCGGCGCCGAAGGGGCAGGGCCGACCGCCGACATTGGTCGCCTCCATGGCGACGGCCAGGCCGGCCGCCGGGTCGAGGGTGTACTCCACCCGCAAATGGAGATCCGACGGGTAGCAGGGGCCGGCAGGAAGGCGGAGGGTCATGGCCACCCGCCGGCGGTCGGCCTCCGCCGTGTCCCAAGCCTCCCAGCGGACCAGGCCGTGGATGGCGGTGTGGCGGGCCGGCTCGGTGATCGGGCACTGGTAATCGGCGCCGCCGAAGCGGTAGGCGCCGTCGGCCAGGCGGTTCGGCCACGGCGCCAACAGCTGCCCCCGCCCGCCGTCGGGGCGGGCCCCGGCCCGATAGCCGTCGAGCACGGGGCGGTCGCCATGCTGGTAGGCCCGCAACCCGCCGCCCGCCGTCACCACCACCACCCGGTGGTTGCCCGCCACCAGTTCGTGCTCGCCGTCAGCCTCCGCCACCACGCGGCTTTCTAGTACCCGGGTCTGACACGATGCCCGCCGTGTCGAGACAGCCCGGCCTGCCCACCGTGTTGAGACAGCCGGGCCTGCGCACGGTGGCCGGCGGCTTTGCCGCCTTCGGCACCTTCTGGGGGGCGTGGGCGGTGTCGGTCGCCGACATCGAGCGCTCCCTCGGGCTGTCCCACGCCAGTTTCGGGCTCTTCCTCTCCGCTGCCCTGGTGGCGGCGGCCGGGTCGAACGCCGTCGCCGGATCGCTGTGTGAGCGGTGGGGCACCCGGCGCACCTTTGTCACCGGGCTGGTCGTGTGGTCGGTCCTGCTGGCGGCGGCGGCGGCCGCGCCCGACGGGGCGCTGACCGGCCTGGCCATCGGGGTGTCGATCGTCGCCGCCGGCGGGGTGGACGTGGCCATGAACGTGGCTGCCACCGCCGGCCTGGTGGACGAGCCCGGGCGGCTGGTGCGTTTCCACTCCTTCTTCAACGTCGGGGCGGCAGCCGGGGCCGCCATCGCCGGCACCGTGCTCCACGCCGGTCTGTCGTGGCGGTGGATCTGGCTGTTCGCCGGGGTCGTCATGCTCACCCTTGGGGCGGTAAGCCGACGTTCGCCCATGCCGGCCGCCGCCGGCTCGCCCGAGCCGCAGTCGCTGCTGTCCTCACTGCGGGCCGTTCGGGGCGAGGGCCTCGTCCTTCTCGCCGTCATCTTCGCCTGCGGGGCCATGGTCGAAGGCGGCATCGACACGTGGGGGGTCCTGTACCTGCGCGAGAAGCTGGCGGTGGGGGTCCTGGCCGGCGCCTCGGCATACACCATCGGCCAGCTGGTGGCCACCGCCTCGCGAGCCGGGCTCGGCCCCCGCGCCGGGAGGTTGGGGTCGCGCCGGGGTGTGGCGGCGGGCGCCGGGGTGGCGGCGGCCGGGATGGTTGCCCTCTGCGTAGGGCGACCGGTGCCCTTGGCCGCCGCCGGTCTGGCGGTCGCGGCCGGGGGCGTGTCCATGTGCTGGCCGTTGCTGATGGCGCTCACCGGGTCCGGCCGGCAGCGGCCGGCCAACGCCGTTGGCGGGGTGTCGTCCATCGGGTACCTGGGCTTCGTCGTCGGGCCGGCCCTGGTGGGCTGGCTGGCGTCGGTGGCCGGGCTGCGGGCGGGGCTGGCGCTGCTGGCGGCGGCGGCGGGGTTCGTAGCCGTCGCCGCGTCGCGTCTTACGTCCTCCGGGACCCGACGGGGCCGGTACGGTCTGCGGCCATGACAACCGTCGCAGTCGAGGAAGTCACATGGCAGCTGGCGGACCTCCTGTCCGGCCAGCCGACGGTCGACGGGCTGCTCGACCGGGCCGAGGCCATCGCCGAGGAGGTCGCCGCCCACCGGGACAAGGTCGGCCAGCTCGACCGGTCCCAGCTCGAGCAGGTGATGCGGCGCATGGGTGAGATGCACGACCTGGCCGGGCGGGCCACCTCCTTTTCGACCCTGCGCTTCGCGGCCGACACGACCGACCCGGCCAACGGCGCCCTCATGCAGCACGTGCAGGAGCGCCTCACCAGCATCCGGTCCCGGCTCATCTTCTTCGAGCTCGAGTGGTCCGCCCTCCCCGACCAGCGGGCCGCCGAACTGCTGTCGGCCCCCGAGCTGACCTTCTGCCGCCACCACCTCGAGGTGCTGCGGCGCATGCGTCCCCACCTGCTGTCCGAGCCCGAGGAGCGGATCCTCACCGAGAAGGCCGTCACCGGGCCGATGGCGTGGGACCGGCTCTTCGACGAGCTCATCTCCGGTGTCGAGCTGCAGCTCGACGGGGCCACCGTCGGCCTCGAGGAGGGGCTGGCCCGCCTGCGCTCCGCCGACCGAGACAAGCGCCGCCAGGCCGCCCAGGCCATCACCGAGGGTCTGGCGCCCGGCCTGCGGACCCGGGCCTTCGTCTACAACACCCTTCTCTACGACAAGGCGATCGACGATCGGCTGCGTCACTTCGACCACTGGCTGGCCAGCCGCAACCTGGCCAACGAGGCCAGCGACCAGTCGGTCGAGGCGCTGGTCGAGGCGGTGCGCTCGCGCTATGACATCGCCCAGCGCTGGTATCGGTTGAAGGCCCGCCTCCTCGGGGTCGACCGGCTGGCCGACTACGACCGGATGGCGCCGGTGGCGGCCGAGGAGCCCGAGGTCGGCTGGGACGAGGCCCGCACCACCGTGCTGGACTCCTATGCCTCCTTCTCCGCCGAGATGGCCGACATCGCCCGGCGGTTCTTCGACGAGCGGTGGATCGACGCCCCGGTGCGCCCGGGCAAGCGGCCGGGGGCCTTCTGCGACTACACCGTGCCTTCGGTCCACCCCTACCTGTTGCTCAACTTCACGTCACGCCGGTCGGACATCCTCACCCTGGCCCACGAGCTCGGGCACGGCATCCACGGCGTGCTGGCCTCGGGCCAGGGGATCTTCCACCAGGAGATGCCGCTGACCCTCGCCGAGACGGCGTCGGTGTTCGGTGAGACGGTCACGTTCGGCCGGCTGCTGGGCCAGACGACCGACGCCGAGTCGCGTCTCGCCCTGTTGGCCGAGCACGTCGACGGAGCGGTGGCCACCGTCTTCCGCCAGACGGCCATGAACCGCTTCGAGCACCTCGTCCACACCGCCCGTCGCCACGAGGGGGAGCTGTCGGTCGACCGCCTGGGCGAGCTGTGGGCCGACAGCCAGGCCGAGATGTTCGGTGATTCGGTCGAGGTGACGGAGGGCTACCGGTCGTGGTGGTCGTACATCCCGCACTTCATCTCGACGCCCGGATACGTGTACGCCTACGCCTACGGTCAGCTGCTCTCGCTGTCGGTCTACCGACGCTACGAGGAGAACGGCGCCGGCTTCGTACCCCGCTACCTCGAGCTGCTCGCCGCCGGCGGCTCGGACAGCCCCGACGTGCTGGCCCGGCTGGTGGGCTGCGACCTGTCGGATCCCGCCTTCTGGCACGGCGGGCTCGAGATCATCGAGGGCGAGCTGGCGGCCGCCGAGCAGGCGGCGGCGGACGCCGGAAAGATCTGAAGCGGGCCCGGAGCATCTCGGCGAAAAGGCTGCCCCGGACCCGCTGCTCCCGCCTCATCGGCCGGAAGCAGGCGGGCATGAGGCGAAGCTGATTTCGTCCTGGCCGGGAGTAATACAAGTGTGATACAAGTGGAGGGTGATCGCCGCCCCCGACTCCTGGAACCCTGACCAATACGAGCGGTTTGCCGCGGAGCGAGCCTTGCCGTTCCACGACCTGGTGGGCCTGGTCGAGGGGTGTGCCGGCGGCCGGGCGGTGGACCTCGGCTGCGGCACCGGCCAGCTGACCGCCGGCCTGCACCGGGCCCTCTCGTTGGCCGAGACCGTGGGCATCGACAACAGCCCGGCCATGCTGGCCCGGGCGGCCGAACACGCCGGCGATGGGTTGTCCTTCGCCCATGGCGACATCGCCACCTTCCGGTCGGAGGGACTCGATCTGGTGTTCTCCAACGCCGCCCTGCAGTGGGTCACCGACCATGCCGCCGTTCTGGGCCGCTGGGCGGCCTCTCTGCGGGCGGGCGGCCAGCTGGCGGTGCAGCTGCCGGCCAACGGCGACCACCCGTCCCACTGGGTGGCGGAGGAAGTGGCCGCCGAGGAGCCCTTCGGCGCCGCCCTCGCCGACCGGCCGGCCGCCCCCGACTCGGTCCGGGGGGTGCTGTCCCCGGAGAGCTACGCCGAGATCCTCTGGGACCTCGGCTTCCAACGCCAGCACGTCCGCCTCCAGGTCTACGGCCACCGCCTGGCCTCCACGGCGGACGTGGTCGAGTGGGTGAAGGGGACCACCCTCAACCGCTACCGGGCGGTCATGGCCGACGATCTGTTCGGTGACTATCTGGTTCGCTACCGCACCCGGCTGCGCGAGGTGCTGGGCGACCGCTCGCCCTACTTCTATCCGTTCAAGCGGATCCTCTTCACCGCCCGGCTGCCCTGACCCGGGCGGCGCCCAACCGCTCCTCGGCCCGGTCGATGGCGGCCTGCAGCGGAGTGGTCCCCTCCGAGGCGGCCCGCTGCAGCACCTGGGTGAGGGTGGCGCCGATGCCGGCGACCCGGGCCAACGCCCGCTCCCGGTCGTAGCCGCCGACCTCCTCGGAGATGTTGATCACCCCGCCCGCGTTGACCAGGAAGTCGGGGGCGTAGAGGATGCCGCGCTCGGCCAGGGCCGGCGCGCACGAGTCGTCGGCCAGCTGGTTGTTGGCGGCGCCGACGACGGCCCGGCACTGCAGCTTCGGTATCGACTCGGCGTCGAGCACGCCGCCGAGGGCGCACGGCGAGACGATGTCGCACCGGCGTGACAGCGCCGCATCCGGGTCCACCGTCTCGGCGCCGGTCATCTCGGCGGTGCGGCGGGCCGCCTCGGCGTTCACGTCGGCCACCGCCACCCGGGCGCCAGCACCGGCCAGGAGCGCGGCCAGGTGCGAGCCAACCTTGCCCACCCCGCTGATCGTCACCGAACGGCCGCCGATGTCGTCGGTCGACCACAGATGGGCGGCCACCGCCTTCATGGCGGCGAACAACCCCACCGCCGTGGCCTCCGAGGGGTCGCCCGAGCCGCCCAGCTCGGGGCTGGTGCCGGTCACGTAGCGGGTCTCCTGGCGGATCAGGTCCATGTCCGCCTGGGTGGTGCCCACGTCCTCGGCGGTCAGGTAGGCCCCGCCGAGCCGGTGGACGTGGCGGGCATAGGAGCGGATCAGTTCCTCCGAGCGCACCGCAGCCGGATCGCCCACGATGACAGCCTTGCCCCCACCGAAGTCGAGGCCGGCGGCGGCGTTCTTGTAGGTCATGGCCCGCGCCAGCCGCAGCACGTCCTGCACCGCGGCGCCGAGGTCCGGGTAGGCCTTGAACCTGGTGCCGCCCAGCGCCGGTCCCAGCGCGGTCGAATGGATGGCGATGATCGCCCTCAGCCCGGTGTCCCGGTCGTGGCCGAACACCACCTGCTCGTGCTCCGCCCCCTCCAGCAGGCCCTCGACGCTCGCCACCGGGGGGGTGGTCATGGCCGCGGCGCCGGCTCCTGTCGGGCGAGGAGCGCGAAGTCGCCCGGGCGCAGGAGGGTGAAGGCCTCGGCGTGGCCCCGACCGTGCATGCAGTGCACGGAGCGGTAGGCGGCCAGCCCCCGGGAGGTGTGGACGAAGTCGACCGACGCCAGGGCGCTCTCGTAGCGCTGGAGTCCGGCCAGCTTCGGCCCCACCTGTTCGGAGATATCGACCACGACGGTGGGATACACCGGCGTCATGACCTCGTAGAGGGCCACGTGACGCACGGTGGGCAGCCGGGTCAGGCAGGCGGCGACCAGGCGCGAGGTGGCGGCGTGGTCGGCGTGCCCGTCGCCCGGGCTGGGCACGTAGAGCAGGTCGGGGGAGAGCGCTCCGAGGACCCGGGCCATCGGGCCCATATCGGCCCCCTCCAGCTCCCCTTCCCTGAGGCGGAGAAAGGTCACCCGGTCGGCCTCCACCCCCACTTCGCTCAGCCCGGCGAGCGCCTCCCCCTCACGCTGGGCCCGGGCCGAGCCGCTGTCGCTGCCCACGAAGCTCGCCGAGCGCTCGCCGCTGGTGGCCATCACCACATGGATGGGATGGCCGGCCGCCGAGTGCTTGACGATGGTGCCGCCGCACCCGATGAGCTCGTCGTCGGGGTGGGGCGCCACCACCACCGGCCGCTTGCCGGGCGGAAGCTCGACCAGCCGGGGGGCGTCGATGCCCCGGGCGAGGTTGATGGCCCGCACCGCTCCCGGCGGCAGCTTGCGGCCCAGTCCGAAGAGCACCCCCTGCAGGATCGCCCGAGGCCTCACCCGGCCGACCCTACCCGGGCCTTTCGCCGACGGCGTCAGCCGGCCGCCGGGCGAACCATGGCGTCCCGGGGTTGGACGACCACGGCGTCGCCGACGCGCACCGCACCGGGCTGGCGGACCCACGCGTACCAGCGGGCCAGGCCCGGGTTGCGGTCGTAGTCGATGCGCCCGAAGTCGCCGTCGCTGAACCACGCCCGCTGTTTGGCGCACGGCGTCGCCGCGAAGGACACCTCGGCCAGCGCCGTGCCGAGCCGCAGCAGCGAGCCCGGGCGCAGGCTGTCCCACACCAGGCCGGAGACGGTCACGTTCTCGCCGGCCTTGCCAGGGCCGATCGGGTGACCCTGCGACGCCAGCTCGTCGATCACCTCGGCCGACCACAGGCACAGCGCCTGGAAGGGCCGGCCGTGGTGTTTGCGGTCCGCCTGCTGGTCTCCGACCAGCCCACGCCAGCCGATCTGCGCCGCGGCCACCGGGAGTTTGGGCACCCCGCCGTCGGAGGTGTTGATCTGAAATACCGTCCCGACGCCGGCCGGGGTCCCCTCGCCCATGCTGGCCAGGCCGCGGGCCACGTCGAGTTGGTGGTGAGTGGCGTCGTGCACGGCGTGGAACAGCAGCCAGTCGGCCCGGAGTGGGTCGCCGGCGAGGTCACCGGAGTGGCGCCAGGCGCCGAGCGCCGCCCGCCGGGCCGCCTCGGCGAAGGCCGACCCCTCGCGGCCGATGTCGTCCACCACGGCCTCGCGGTCGAGGAGGAGAGCTGCCGAGCCGGCGGCATCGGGCAACGCCGGCGGCCGGGGCAGGCGGCAGCCGTCCTCGGCCAGGATCATCTCCACGCCGACCCGGTTCATCGCCGTCACCAGGGCGCTGTGCAGCCCGTACTCGAGGGTGGACCACACCGCATCGGCCGGACGACGGTTCAGGACGGAGGGGTCCAGCCCCGACGTGGCGCCGGACCACCATTCGCCCAGGGCACCGAGGAGAGTGACGGCGTCGCCGATCCGCCAGGCTCCGCTGTCGAAGCCGCACTCGGCGCAGGTCTCGGCCGGGCGAGGCTCCATGCGAACAGCTTGGCCGCCGCCGGCGCCGCCCGCGCCGAATTGGTCACGCCTGGTCGCCGGCCAGGGGTTGATCGGGGACCGCCGGCTCGATGCCGCCGTGGCGGATGAGCTTGTTCCACCCCAGCCGGGCCCCGGTGGCGGCGCTGATGACCGACTGGATCACCACCAGGTACATCAGCTGGCGGTAGACGAACTGCTGCAGTGGGACGGTGGCCAGCGGCCGGAGCGACTCGCCGTCGAGGCGGAAGGCATAGGCCGCCACCACCACCTGCAGGGCGTTGAACCCCAGCCAGTAGCCGAGCACCGGACCGGGGTTGAGGAACAGCAGGCCGTAGACAGCGAACAGGTCGATGACCGGCGCCAGCAGAGGCAGGACGACCTGGAACAGCGTCAGGTAGGGGAGGCCGACCCGTCCGAGGGGACCTCCCTCACCGAAGGCGGCCCGGTGCTTCCACATGGCCTGCATGGTCCCGTACGACCACCGGTACCGCTGGGCCCACAGCGCCCGCAGCGAAGCGGGAGCCTCCGTCCACGCCCGGGCGGAGTCCTCGTACACCACCCGCCAACCGCGTCGGTGCAGGGCCATGGTGAGATCGGTGTCCTCGGCCAGGGTGTCGGTGCTGATGCCGCCGACCGACGCCAGCGCCTCGCGCCGGAAGGCGCCGATGGCGCCGGGCACGGTCGGCATGCAGCGCAGCACGTCGTACAGGCGCCGGTCGAGGTTGAAACCCTGGACGTACTCGATGTGCTGCCAGCGGCCGAGCAGTCGTCGGCGGTTGCCGACCTTGGTGTTGCCGCTCACCGCGCCGACAGTCGGGTCTGCGAGGGGACGCACCAGACAGGCCAGGGTGTCCGGCTCGAACACGGTGTCGCCGTCCACCATGACGATCACGTCGTGGCGGGCGTGACCCACGCCGGTATTGAGGGCGGCGGCCTTGCCGCCGTTGGCCTGGCGCAGCACCGTCACCATGGGTAGCCCCAGCGACGTGACCTGCTCCGAGGTGGCGTCGGTCGAGCCGTCGTCGACGACGATGATCTCGAACTGCGGGTAATGACTGGCGGCCAGGGAGCGCACGGTGGCGGCGATGCCGACCTCTTCGTTGTAGGCGGGCACGACTACCGATACCGCCGGTGAGTGTTCGCCCGGCGGAGGGGTGGCCCGTCGGTGACGACGGGCGAGCAGCAGCACGAGGACGGTGCGGAGGGCGGCCAGGACGGCGACGGGCACCAGCAGCCAGGTGAGGACGGCGGTCAGGACCAAGGCCAGGGACATGCCCCACATCAACCCCACGCCCTGCAGGTGCGGCCCCAGCGAGATCGGGGGGTCCACCTGAGAGTGGCGCTGCCCGGCGAGGGCCGCCACCGTTTCGAACCGGTCGCCTCGGGCGGCCAGCATCGGTATCAGTCGCTCCAGAGCGGCGACGGTCTGGGCCCGGTCGCCGCCCCCGTCGTGGAACATCACCACCGCCCCGTCGCCTGCCGCCCGGACGGCGTTGGCGATGATCCGGTCGACTCCCGGGCGGCGCCAGTCCTGGCTGTCGTTGGTGGCCAGCACCACCAGGTAGCCGAACCGCGCCGCGTCCTTGGCCGCCCGCAGCTGCTCGACGGTCAGGCCGGCGGGCGTCGACGAGTAGGGCAGCCGCAGGAGCGCGGCGTTGATCCCTCCCGCCCCGGCCAGGGCCGTCTCCGTCAGCGACAGCTCGAGATTGGCCCGGGTGCCGGACACCGCCCCGAGGTCCGCGTGGGTGAAGGTGTGGGATCCGACATCGTCGCCCGCCGCCAGCTCGCGCCGCAGGAGGGCGGGGTGGGCGAGCACCTGCGACCCGACGACGAAGAAGGTCGCCGGCACGTGGAAGCGGCCGAGCACGGCGAGCACCTTCGGCGTCCAGGTGGGGTCGGGCCCGTCGTCGAAGGTGAGCGCCACCGCCCCGGCCGGGGGTCGGAGGGACCGGACGCTCGTCCCCGACAGGTCCAACAGCGGGCCCGCCCCGGCTAGTGACGCCACCGGCGTCCCGTTCGCCACGGTCGACGAGACGCCCACCTCGTGGCGGTCGTAGCCCTGGCTGAGGAGGGCAGCCAGCAGGGCGCCCACGAGCATCCCGAAGAGGAGCCAGTGGCCGTCGGGATACCAGAGCAGCCTCGCCCTGCTCATCGGCCGCCGGGGCGGCGGATGTCCCGCGCTACCGGGCCGCCCGGTCCCCGCGGTCACGGCTTCCGCCCTGGCGTGGTCGTGGAGGTGGAGGAGGTGGTGGTCGTGCTGTGGCGGTGACCGGGGACCGACGTGGTGGTGGCTCCCGTCGTCGTCGAGGTCGAGGCGGAGGTGGTCACCGTGGTGGTGGGGGCCGTCGAAGCGCCGATGCGGGGCCGGGGAGCGGTGGTCGACGGCGCCGGCGCCGGTGCCGGCGCCGGGGGTGCGGGGGCGGCCGGGTTGAGGTTGGGGAGGGGGGACACCTTGGCCGAGGGCCCGAGGGAGGGCGGGCGGTGCTGGCCGGCGGGGCCCAGGACGGTGCCGACCCCGGGCAGGGAGAGGCGGGGTGCCCAGGGGGGACGGGCGAAGCTGATGCCGAGGAGAACCAGGTAGGCGACGATCAGAACAGCCAGCGTCCGGCCGGCCCGGGCCGCCCGCCGCCGGCGCCGACCGGTCTCGTCGACGAACACCGGTCGGGCCTGCACGGCCTCCATGATGACCCCCGGGGAATAGTTGCTATGTCAACTAGGTTCTAGAGGGTGCTGTTGAAATGTCAACCAACGGAGAGTGAGATCATGACCGTCACGAGCGTCCAGGACGTCCAGGAACTGACCGGGGACTACGTTCTCGATCCCACCCACAGCCGCATCGGATTCGTCGCCCGCCACGCCATGGTGACCAAGGTCCGCGGCTCTTTCAACGAGCTCGAGGGACGGGGCTACTTCGACGCCGCCGACCCCTCGCGTTCGCATCTCGAGGTCACGATCAAGGCCGCCAGCATCGACACCCGCAACGCCGATCGCGATGCCCACCTGCGGGGCAACGACTTCTTCGACATGGAGACCTATCCGGAGATCACGTTCGTCAGCACCGAGGTCGAGCCCGCCGGCGAGAGCCAATACCGGGTGACCGGGGATCTGACCATCAAGGGTGTGACGAAGCCGGTGACGATCGACTTTGAATACACCGGCACGGCGATCGACCCCTGGGGCAACCGCCGCATCGGTCTGGAAGGCAACGTCACCGTCAACCGCAAGGACTGGGGCGTGAACTGGAACGCCGCCCTGGAGGCCGGCGGCGTCCTCGTGAGCGAGAAGGTCGTCCTCGAGTTCGAGGTGGCGGCCATCAAGCAGTCCGCCTGACCGACACGGGCCCGGGTGGCGCCGACCTACGGCGCCACCCCGACTCGTCAGAACGGAGACAACGATGCCGGACACGACCAAGGCGCCACCCGGGGTGGACATCCGCCGGGCGGAGAGCCGGATGAGCACGCGCGTCGGTTGGCTCGACTCGCGTCATTCGTTCTCCTTCGCCAACCACTGGGACCCCGGCAACACCCACCACGGACTGCTGCTCGTTAACAACGACGACGTGGTGGCCCCGGGTACCGGGTTCGACACCCACCCTCACCGCGACATGGAGATCGTCACCTGGGTCCTGCAGGGTTCGCTCGTACACCAGGATTCCGAGGGCAACAAGGGGCTGATCTATCCCGGTCTGGCCCAGCGCATGAGCGCAGGCACCGGCATCCTCCATTCGGAGAAGAACGACTCGTGGCAGCTGCGGGGCGGACCTTCCCACCAGCAGCCCGTGAGGTTCATCCAGATGTGGGTGGCGCCGGATGAGAACGGCATCCGACCCGGATACGAGCAGGCGGAGATCGACGCCGAGCTGCTGGCTGGTGGTCTGGTGCCGGTGGCCTCGGGCATGGAGCAGCATTCGGACTCGGCGGCGATCCGTATTCGCAACCGGTACGCCGCCCTGCACGTGGCCCGGCTGCTGCCCGAGGGCGCCGTTGCCCTTCCCGACGCCCCCTACGTCCACCTTTTCGTGGCCCGGGGAACGGTCGAGCTCGAGGGGTCCGGCGTCCTCCGCCAAGGCGATGCTGTCCGCTTCACCGCCACCGGCGGCCACCGCCTCGCCGCCGTCGAACCCGCCGAGGTGCTGGTGTGGGAGATGCACGCCGGGTTGGCGGCCTGAATGAGCGGCGCCAAGACAGCGAAGAGCTCCAAGGCGAGCCCGGCCCGCTGGCTGACGGTCGAGGAGCGCGAGGCGTGGAAGGGCCTGCAGCAGATGCACGCCGCCCTGTCGGCGGTCCTCAACCGCCAGCTGTCGGGCCAGTCCGGGCTGTCGCTGCAGGACTACGGGGTTCTCGTGGTTCTCACCGAGCAGCCCGACGGGCGCTTGCGCCCGTTCGAGCTGGGACGGGAGCTCGGCTGGGAGAAGAGCCGGCTGTCACATCACCTGTCGCGCATGGCCGAGCGGGGTCTGGTGGCCCGCGAAAGCTGCCCGGCCGACCAGCGGGGCTGGTTCGTGGCGGTGACCGACGAGGGGCGGGCGGCCATCGAAGCGGCGGCCCCCGGACATGTGGGCGCGGTGCGGCGGAGCTTCGTGGACCGCCTCACCCCCGACCAGCTGCAGGCCCAGGCGACCATCGCCCGGGTGGTGCTCGAAGGGCTCGCGGCCGGCGCGTGTGACGAGAGCGGCTGCGGCGGTGACTAGCCTCGTGCCGGGGGCGTAGCCAAGCGGTAAGGCAGCTGACTTTTAATCAGAAGATCCGCGGGTTCGATCCCCGCCGCCCCCACCACCATCGCAATTCGGCCCCGGTCGCGGGCCGGTGCCGTACGCTGGGCGCGTGCGTTGAGCCCACGGTCCCCCTTCCGTCTCTGCCCCGGAGGTCCGTCGTGCTCGCCCGTCCCCGCCGTTCTGCCACCCTCACCGCCCACGCCCTGTCCTACGAGCGCGGCCCGCTGACCGTCCTGTCCGCCGTGTCGGTGGTGGTCGGCCCGGACACCCGCATGGGCGTCGTGGGCCCCAACGGTGTCGGGAAGACCACGCTCCTGCGGCTGCTGGCCGGCCTGGACCGGCCGGCCCGCGGTCGCCTGGAGCTGTCGCCGCCCGAGGCCACCGTCGGCTACCTGGCCCAGGAACGGCAGCGCAGCACCACCGAAACGGTCCGGCAGCACCTCCGGCGCCGGACCGGCGTGGAGGCCGCCGAGCAGGAGCTGACCCGGGCCGCCGAGGCCATGAGCCGCCACGAGCCCGACGCCGGGGCCCGCTACTCGTCGGCCCTCGAGCGCTGGGAGTCCCTCGGCGGCGCCGACCTCGACGCCCGGCTGGAGGCCGCCCTCGCCGATCTGGGCCTGGACGCATCGGTGGCCGACAACCCGACCGGGTCGTTGTCCGGTGGGCAGGCGGCCCGCGTGGAGCTGGCGACGGTGCTGCTGTCGCGCTTCGATCTCACTCTGCTGGACGAGCCCACCAACGACCTCGATTTCGACGGGCTGGCACGGTTGGAGGACTTCGTGAGTGGCGGCGGCGGCTTCGTCGTCGTCTCCCACGACCGCGCCTTTCTCGAGCGCACGGTGACGTCGGTGCTCGAGATCGACGAGCACACCCGCACCGGCACCGAGTACGCCGGCGGATGGCTGGCCTACCTCGAGGAACGCGACACCGCCCGTCGCCACGCCGAGGAGTCCTACGCCTCCTACCAGTCCCAGCGCCGGGAGCTGCTGGACCGGGCCCGGCGCGAGCGTCAGTGGGCCACGTCGGGCGTCAGCCGCGAGAAGCGCGTCCCCCGCGACAACGACAAGGCGCAGCGCGACTTCCGCATCAACCGCACGGAGAAGCTGGCGTCGCGGGCCCGCATGACCGAGATGGCCCTGAAGCGCCTGGAGGCGGTGGACAAGCCGTGGGAGGGTTGGGACCTCCGGCTCTCGATCCGCCAGGCGCCCCGCTCCGGCACGGTGGTGGCCCGGTTGGACGGCGCGGTGGTGCGCCGGGGCCGGTTCGTCCTGGGCCCCGTCGACCTCGAGATCGGTTGGGCCGAGCGCGTCGCCGTGACCGGACCGAACGGCTCGGGCAAGACCACCCTGATCGAGCTGCTTGTCGGCCGGCTGGCACCGGCCGAGGGCTCGCGGTGGATCGGGCCGTCGGTGATCGTGGGCGAGCTCGGTCAGCGGCGGTCGGCCTTCGACGCCGACCGCCCCCTCCTCGATGCGTTCATGAGCCACACCGGCATGCCGGTGGCCGAGGCCCGTTCCCTCCTGGCCAAGTTCGGACTCGGTCCCGAGCACGTGGGCCGCCCGGCAGCCACCCTGTCACCGGGGGAGCGCACCCGGGCCGAGCTGGCCGGCTTCCAGGCCAACGAGGTCAACCTGCTGGTCCTCGACGAGCCGACCAACCACCTCGACCTACCGGCCATCGAGCAGCTCGAAGAGGCGCTCGAGTCCTACTCCGGCACCCTGGTGATCGTCTCCCACGACCGCCGCCTCCTCGAGGCGGTCGAGATCACCCGGGCGGTCGAGCTCGCTGGCGCGGTGCGCGTCACCGACGGGCGCCGGCTCTAGGTAGGCCGGGTGCGGTGGAAGGCGATGGCCGCCGCGGTGGCGACGTTGAGCGAGTCGACCCCGGGCGCCATCGGTATGTGAACGGACCGGTCGCAGGCGGCGATGACCTCGTCCGTCAGCCCCGGGCCCTCGGCCCCGACCACCACGGCCAGGCGGTCGGGTGGCCGTCGGGCCAGATCGTCGAGGGGCTCGGATTCGGGGTCGGGCGTAAGGGCGACGAGAGCGAATCCGTGGGCCCGCAGCTGCTCGAGGCCCCCCGGCCACGGGGCCAGCCGGGTGTAGGGCACCGTCAGGGCCGCCCCCACGGACACCCGCACCGACCTCCGGTAGAGCGGGTCGCAGCAGCGCGGTGACAGCAACACGGCGTCGAGCCCGAAGGCGGCGGCGTTGCGGAACAGGGCGCCCAGGTTCTCGTGGTCGGTGAGGTCCTCGACCACCGCCAGTCGGCGGGCTCCCTCGATCACGTCTGTGGCGGTGGGCAGCGGCAGCCGCGCGGCGCAGGCCAGCACGCCCCGGTGGACATCGAAGCCGGCGACCTGCTCCAGCACCGCCGGCTCGGCGACGAACACCGGCGCCGCCGCGGCCGCCAGATCCTGCTCCATGGCGGCCAGCCCGGCCGGGCTGACCAGGACCGATCGCACCGGGAAGCGCGACTCCAACAGCCGGCGGACGACGAGGCGGCCCTCGGCCACGAAGACGCCCTCGGCGGCCTCGCGCCGGCGCCGCAGCCCGGCATCGGTGAGGTCCCGGTAGTCGGACAGCCGGCCGTCGGCCGGATCGTCGATGGGGACCGGCTCGCTCAGCGGGGTTTGGGACGCTTGGGCCGCACCGGGTAGACGGGCTGGCCCGGCCGCTGGCGCGCTCCTCCCCGCCCGCTCTGGCGCCCCTGGCGGCCGGCCGCCCGCCTCATCTCGCGGCTGAGGGCCTGATCCCCGCCGCCGGCGGACAGGGCGGTCTCCAGGGCCTCGAAGCGGCGCGCCTTCGGCAGGCGGGAGAGGTTCGCCTCCAGTTGGGCCAGCTCGGGCGGGAGCTGACGGTTCTTGGCCTTGGCCTTGTCCATCATCTTGAGGAGGCGCCGGGCGTACCACCGGCGCATGAAAGGGACGCCGAGGATGGCGCGTCCCATGCGGGCGCGAATCCCCTTCGGCTGGTCCGGGTCACGGTCGCGGGCCACGCCGAACGTCTATACCCCCGGCGGGCCGGCCCGCAATGAGAGCCCCGGCAGGCTTCGGTGACACCCCCGTTTCTCAAGGTCCGGGTCGGGAAAGCCGAGGAAGGGGCGGTGCACACGCTGCTGAACAGCCGTTCGGTTCCTGGCGCCCTGGGGGGCTGGCAGGCCTATCCCGACCGGGCCAGCGCCGCCGGCGACGCCCTCGGGTGGATGCGCGACCTGTTCGGGTGGGAGGTCGCCGCCCTGGCCGAGCCCCGAGGCGACGGCTGGCAGGTCGTGGCCACCGTCCCCGACGAGGTGGACCCCGACTCCATCCTCGCCGCCCCCAGCGGAGCCCGACCCTTCGCCGCCCTGCCCCTCGCCGGGCCCGACGGCGCCGTGGTGGCCATGGTCCTCGCCTTCGGCGGCAGCCCCGCCAGCGCCGGCGAGGCCGAACTGGCCGGCAGGATGCTGGCCAGCCTGGTGTCGTGGCCGCGGGCCTCCCGTCGGTCGGGCCAGAAGCCCTCCGGGGTCGTCGGCCGCACCCGATTCATGGAGCTGACGTCGGCCGAGCAGCGCCGGTGCGAGGAGGAGGGTGGCGACGCCACCGTTCTCGTGGTCGACCTGCCCCGGTCGCGGGCCCGGGGGTCGAGCCAGTTGGTGGCGGCCACCGCCCGCGACCTGGCGTCGGTCGCCCGCGGCACCGACGTGGTGGGACGGCTGGGCCCTGCCCGCCTGGCCGTGCTCGCACCCGGACTGTCCGCCGAGGTCGCCCCCAGCGTGGCCGAGCGGCTCCGCGAGAAGCTCGGCGCCATGGGCCACGTCGCCCGCATGTCGTGGTGCACCCACGCACCGGCACTGGGGCTGACCGAGGCCCTCGACCGGCTGCTGTCGCAGTCCGCCCGCCACGACGCTCACTTCCTGGTGTGTGGCGAGTGCGGGCGGAGGGGCGCCTACGTCGCCACCGGCCACGGCGTGCTGCGCTGCAAGTACTGCCGGGCGTCGGTAGAGGTGGCGGCCGTCAGCGCCTGAGCTGCGGGAGGCCAGCGCTCAGCACGGCGACGAACAGCAGGAACACGGCCAGGTGCACCGTGCTGCACCACAGGCAGATGGCGCCGACCACGAACAGCTCGGCGTAGATGAGGTAGACGACGAAGCCGATTCCCGCCGTCACCCACGCCAGTCGGGCCACGGCCACCCGACTGTCGGGGCTGCGCCACACCGCCGGCAGGGACAACCCGAGCATCGGCACGAACCACACCAGGCCGAGGACGGCGACCGGTATGCCGAACAGCCGCGACGCGCTGCTCGTCGTCACCTTGGCGCAGTCGATGGCGCCGCTGGCGCTGCAGACCAAAAGCGACGGGCTGGTGTAATGGGCCGCCGTCAGGTACCCGGAGACCCCGAGCCCGGCCGCGCTCAGCGCCACGGTCAACCACACCAGCGACGGGCGAGGGGGGGACCAGTCCGGGACCGTGCCGACTTCGGCGTCGGCCAATGCCGTCACTTCGCTCCGGGGATCCGCCCGGTGGCCACCCGCACGCCCGGCGATCCGCACACCGCCGCCGGCTGCCCCCCGGTCAGCTGGCAGATGGCCGCCGAGATGATGTTGGCGGTCCCGTCGACCCCGACGGCCAGCACCTGGTTGGGGTCGGACAGCTGAGAGGCGATCTCCTCCCAGCTGAGCCCCTGCAGGATCTGGACGTTGTAGCTGGGTCCTCCGATCGACCACTGGTTGCCGAAGTCGATGAACGGGATGCCTCCGTCGATACCCGAGTAGGGGGGCTTGTCGAAGTTGGCCTCCACCCGGGTCTGGATGGCGTCGGGCTGCTCCAGGGGGCCGTTGCGGTTGTTCTCGAACTCCACCGGGTCGAACGTTATGTACGGGCTCGAGTAGCTGGACCCGACGAAGCTCAGCGTACGGGTGTTGGCGAACACGTCAGTGGAGCTCGAGTGGGTGATCTTGAGGCCGCTGAAGGTGCCGAAACGCGACAGGGCGACCACCATCGGCCAGCGTTCCGCCGCGCAGTACGGGCAGAACTCGGCGCCCAGGTAGACCACGGCCGGTTTGCCGTCCTTGGTCAAGACGGTCGCTTTCGGCAGCCGTTGCGGCGGGGTGAGCCCGGACGGAGCTCCGATGGTGTCCAGCACCGAGGCTGGCACCGACGTGACCGCCGTCACCACGCCGGCGGGGGCCGGCTGGCGGTCGGGCTCGGCGGTAGGCGTGCTGCTCCCTCCGCCGGCCACCTTGACCAGCACCAAGGCGACGACCACGGCCACCACCACCCCGACGGGCACGGCCACCGGCAGCCAGCTGCGGTTGGGCCGTTTGGCGGGCGGACCGCCCGGCCGGCCCCTGCTGCCGGCCCGGGAGGGCGCGGGGGCCGAACGCCGGGTGTCTCGGGAGGGCACGGCGGAACACTACCGGGGCCCCCCGGCGTGATTTCATCGCGATAGAGGCTGCATGGGGCTCACCCTGGAAGGGAAGGTTGTCGATAAGAAGAGGGTTGTCGTAAAGGCACGGCAGCCGAAGTACGACGGAGGGCGGCGCGGATGGTGACCGGAGAGCGTGAGCGAGAGCAGGAGCTGCTGGACGCTGCTGCCGGGTTGCGCGACGAGTTCGCTGGCGGACAGCCGATCAGCACCAGCCGCCTGGTCAACCCTCTGCTCGACCTCTGGGCGCTGGCTTCCGGCCTGGGCGAGGACGTGACCGGACCCATCGAGCAGCTGCTGACTGTGTACGCCGGGCCCCGCGACCTGGCCCTCCCCTCCGAGCTGGCCGAGCTGCACGAGCGCCTGGCCGAGGAGCTGGGCCGGGCAGCCATGGTCTGAGACGACCCGGCGGCGTTCGATGAGCGCCGTTACCGAGCTGGGTGTCCTCCTCGTCGACGACGTCGAGGACGTCCGCCGACTGCTGCGCATGGCCCTCGACGCCGATCCCCGCTTCCGGGTGGTCGGCGAGGCCTCCGACGGAAGCCAGGCCATCGACGTGGCCAGGCGGGTGAGCCCCGACCTCGTCCTGCTCGACCTGGCCATGCCCGGCATGTCCGGGATGGACGCCCTGCCGGAGTTGAGGAAGGCGGCGCCCGACGCCAGGGTGGTGGTCGTCTCGGGAACCGCCGCCGTCGACGCCGAGGACCAGGTGCGAGCCCTGGGCGCCGTCGGCTTCATCGAGAAAGGGTTGCCGGTCGGCCGCCTGGTCACCGGCCTGGCCGAGATCGCCGGCGCCCTGGACGTCGTCGAGCAGGCGCGGCGCGAGACCCGCTCACGGTTGGCGGCCGACGTCGGCAGCGCCGGCTCCGCCCGCCGTTTCGTCGAGTCGACGCTCGAGGAGTGGGATTTCGGCCAGCCCCTCGATGCGGTGAAGCTGCTCGTCAGCGAACTGGTCACCAACGCCGTCGTCCACGCCGGCTCGGAACCCGAGGTGGTGGTGCGCCTCACCCACACCACGTTGCGGGTCGAGGTCCTCGACCACAGCCCGGTCCTGCCCGTCGTGCGCCAGGCCGAGCCCACTGACGTGTCCGGCCGCGGCATGGCCCTGGTGGCCCAGCTCTCCTCGGCCTGGGGGGTGCGCCCGCTGCCCGGAGACGCCGGCAAGGCCGTGTGGTTCGAGGTGGTGCGCCCGTCCGGCGGGTGACAGCTCACCGTTGATTGGCGGCGTCGAGCGCTGGTTACCATGGCCGAGATGGACTCCGCAGAGGTCGCCGCACGACTCGAAGCAGAACGCCAGCGCCTCGAGGGGCTGCGCGCCGGCTACGAGGAAGAGGGGCTCCAGTCTCAGTCCGAGCAGGACGACCTGTCCGAGCTCTCCGCCGCCGACCAGCACCAGGCCGACGTGGGCACTGAGACGTTCAACCGCGAGCGCGACCTGTCCATCCTCGAGCAGGTGGAGGCGGAGCTGGGCGACGTCGAACACGCCCTCGAACGGCTGGCCAACGGCACCTACGGAACGTGTGAGGCGTGCGGCAAGCCCATCGACGAGGAGCGCCTCGAGGCGCAACCGGCCGCCCGCTTCTGCATGGCCGATCAGGCGGCGGCCGAGCGCGAAGCTCACGGATCCTGACGGACCGTGCCCCGGTCCCTGTCGGTGCGGGCGGCGGCGGCGGCGGGCGCCGCCGGTGCGGCCGGAGCGGCGGCGGGCGCCGTTCTTCTTTCCGATCCTGACCGGCGCCACCGGGTCGAGCGCCAGCTGCGGGTGTGGCGCCTCACCGCCCGGCGCGGCCTGCACTGGGGCGTGGTTCGGGTGCGGGGCCGCTGGGCCGACGAAGCGGAGCGGGCCCGCCTGGAGGAGAGCTTTGCCATCCGCAGCGCCGAGGACGTCGCCCAGGTCCTCGGGGGCATGAAGGGCGCCATCATGAAGGCCGGCCAGATGATCTCGTTCATCGCCGAGGGGCTGCCCCCCGAGGCGCAGGCGGCGCTGGCCACCCTGCAGGCCGACGTGCCCCCGATGGCGCCGAGCCTCGCCGAGCAGGTTGTGCGCGAGGAGCTGGGGGCCGAGCCCGATCGGCTGTTCCTCGAATGGGACCCGGTGCCGGTCGCCGCCGCGTCGATCGGCCAGGTCCACCGGGCGGTCATGCCCGACGGACGTTTGGTCGCGGTGAAGGTGCAGTACCCCGGCGTGGACAAGGCGATCCGCTCCGATCTCGACAACGCCGAGCTCCTCTACGGCCTGTTCGCCCAGTTCGCCCTCAAGAACATGGATGTGAAGTCGCTCGTCGACGAGCTGCGGGCCCGTATGGCGGACGAGCTCGACTACCGGCTCGAAGCGGCATTACAAGCGGAGTTCGCCGCCCGCTACGAGGGCCATCCGTTCATACGGGTGCCCCGCGTCGTCCTCGAGCGGAGCGCCCGGCGGGTGCTGACCAGCGAGTGGGTCGAGGGACAGCGCTGGGACGAGTTCCTCCAATCGGCCGACGAGCCGGCCCGCCAGCGGGCTGCCGAGGTGCTGTTCCGGTTCTCGCAAGGATCGATCCACCGCCACCGCGTCTTCAACGGGGACCCCCACCCCGGCAACTACCGCTTCCATCACGACGGATCGGTCACGTTCCTCGACTTCGGTCTGGTCAAGCGGTGGAGTGCGGGGGAGTTCGAGCAGCTCACGCCGATCCTCGACGCCATCCTCGCTCGCGATCCGCAGGGAACCGTCGACGCCGCCGTGAAGGCCGGGTTCCTGCCCCCCGCCCACGGCTTCGACGCCGACTTCGTCTACGACTACGTGAGCTCGCCCTACGAGCCGTTCCTCACCGACAGCTTCACCTTCCGACGCGAGTGGCTGGCCGAGGCGCTGCAGAAGATCATCGACATCCAGGGCCGCTACGGCGCGCTGATCCGTTCGTTCAACATGCCGACCTCCTACGTCATCCTCGACCGGGTGGTGTGGGGGATGAGCGCGCTGCTGTGCCACCTTCAGGCCACCAACGACTGGCGTGCACTGCTCCAGGAGTACCGGCTGGGGCTGCCGCCGACGACGCCGCTCGGCGAGGAGGAGGCGGAGTGGGCCGCCGGCCTCCGCCGGGCCGCCACGCCCTGGCCGTGACCGCCCGCATCCTTCTGCTCCGACACGCCCAGTCGGAGTGGAACGCCGAAGGGCGCTGGCAGGGGTGGGCCGACGCGCCCCTGTCGGAGGACGGGCGTCTCCACGCCCTCGAGGCGGCAGGGTGGATCGCGACCCTCGGCATCGAGGCGGTGGCGTGCTCCGACTTGCGGCGGGCCTCGGAAACCGCCGCCGTTCTCGCCCGGGCCGCCGGCGCCGCCGGCCCGGTGGTCGACGCCCGCCTGCGCGAGCGCGAGATCGGCTGGTGGAGCGGGTTGCGCACCGACGAGATCGTCGAGCGCTGGCCCGGCCAGCTGGAGGCGTGGCGCGAGGGTCGGTTGGCCCGGCCGCCTGGCGGGGAGACGGACGAGTCGGTCCTCGTCCGGGCCCGGGCGGCACTGCGCCGCCTGGCCGGGGAGGCGGCATCGTGGGTGGCGGTCACCCACGGCGGGCTGATCGGCGCCCTCGAGCGGGCCACGGGTGTCGGGCGGGGCCCGGGAACCAACCTGTCGGGCCGCTGGATCCACGTCGCCGGCGACGACCTCCGCCCCGGCGACCCGGTGGCGGCTCCGTTGATGCCCTAACTAGCCTTCTCCGCCGCCGGACTACGGAGCGCCTGATGACGGGCGCCGGAGGCAGAGGGGCTGGCATGACCCTTGCGCTGGACAAGCTGGGCGCGCTCTACGACGAGCGGGTGGCAGCCATCGACCCGGACCGGGCCCGGGCTTATGCCGCCGCCACCAACGACGACCTGGCCGCCTACCGCGCCGGTGAGTACGCGCCCCCCGTGTTCGGTGTGGTGCCCGTGTGGGACGGGATGCTGGCCGTGGTCGCCGACGTGGTGCCCCCGCAGGCGCTGGTGATGGCGGTCCACGGGGAGCAGGACATGCACTTCCACCGCCCACTGGTCCCCGGGCGCAGCCTGGCGACCAGGGCCGAGCCGTTCAGCGTGCGGGTCGGCCCGTCAGGGACACGCTTCACCGTGCGGCTGACCTCCAACGACGCCGAGGACGGCGGCGCTGTCCTCGAGCAGTACGTGACGATGTTCATCCGCGGGTTGTCGGAGGGCGAGAGCGCCGGCCCGGACCGTCCCGACCACACCTTTCCGGAGGAGGCCCGGGGTCGCAAGGTGGGCGACTACTCAGTCCACGTCGATGACGACCAGACGTTCCGCTACCGCGACGCCTCAGGCGACCAGATGCCCATCCACGTCGACGAGCAGTTCGCCAAGAGCGTCGGCCTCCCCGGCATCATCGCCCACGGGCTGTGCACCATGGCCATGACCAGCCAGGCGGTGCTGCGCCTGGTCGCCGACGGCGACCCCGCCCGTCTGCGCCGGCTGGCCGTGCGCTTCTCGAAGAATGTCTTCCCCGGCAGCGACGTGGTGACCTCCGTCTACGACGCCGGCAAGGCCGGCGACCGCCACGTCTACGCCTACGAGGCCCACAGCCGGGCCGATCTGGTGATCGCCAACGGCCGGGCCGAGATCGGTCCGGTGGGGGCCTGACCAGAACAACGGGCCGGACGCCGGCCCGCCTTCTTCGACCGCCATGCCGACCCTGAGGTTGTTCGCCGCCGCCCGCGAGGCGGCCGGCACCGCCCGCGACGAGCTCCCCGGCCACACGGTGGCCGCCGTCCTCGAGGCGGCGTCCTCGCGCTACGGGGACCGCTTCGAACAGGTGCTGTCGACCAGTCGGGTGTGGGTCAACGGGTCGCCGGCCGAGCCGACGACCCCGGTGGGCGACGCCGACGAGGTGGCCGTGCTGCCGCCGGTGTCGGGAGGGGAGCGCTGAGCCGGTGACGAGCGCCTCGACCGCCCCCCGCCGCCCGGCGCCGGCCGTCCCCACCCCGCCCCTGCGCCCCGTTCGGGCCCTCCCCGGCCCCCGGGGCCGGCTGGGCACCGCTTACGCCGTCGCCACCGGGCTTGCCGTGGCCGGCGGGAAGATCACCCTCGCCGTGTGGCTGGCCGTCTGCGTGGGCGTCGCCGCCATCGAGGCGTGCCGGTCGTGGCGGGGCCGCGACATCCGGCCGGCTCCGTTGACCGCCATCGTCGGCGGCTTCGCCGTTACGTTGGCCTCCGCCGGCGGTTGGATCCCCTGGCTCGTCCTGGTGGTGGCCGCTGCGGCACTGGCCCTGGCTCCGGTCGGCCGGGCCACCGTTTCCGATCTCGGGCGCCGGGCCCGGGCGGTCGGCGAACTGGCCCGCTGGCGCCCCGGCGCAGCCCTGCCGGCCGCCCTGGTGGCCCCTCCCGGCCCCCCCGTGGCCTCGGCCTGGCTGACCGCCGGCCTGGCCAGCGGCCTCGGGGCCGCCGCCGGGGCCGTGGTCCTCACCCGCCAGGCGAGCGTCACGGCCGTGGCCGTGCTGCTGGCCCTGGCCTGGGTGCACGACGCCAGTCGCTACGTCGTGGGGTGGGGGGCGCCGGCGGCGTGGGAGGGGGCGGCGGCCGGGGTCGCCGCCATCGGCGCCGCCACCCTCGGCCTGGCCGTCGTTCAGCCCTCGCCACTCACCGGGTCGGCCCCGTGGCTGGCCGGCCTGGCCGCGGCCGCCCTGGTGCCGCTGGGCCCGAGCGTGGCCGGCGCCCTCGTGGGAGACCGGGACGCCCGGGTGCCGGCGCTGCGCCAGCTCGACTCGCTCCTCGTCATCGCGCCGGTGTGGATGCTCGTCACCCGCGTCGCCGGTTGGTGATTCGGTCGGGGCGGCGGCGCGAGCGGATCTGCTGTCGAGCGCCGGCCGGGGTTGGAGAGATTTAGAGGGCCGATCCGCTGTCAACGGCGTGGTGTGGCCGAGCGCCTATACGCCGTCAGGTTTTTTCGAAGACCGCCCCCGTCTGGTGAGCCCGTCCGCTCTCGGCACTTCCCACCGTCGTCCCGACGTCGGGCTACGCGCCCGCCGCGAGTGTCCGGGGTGTCGCCTCACCGAATCTTCCTTGACGGGATAACGCTGCCGGATCAAGCTCACGCGGCCGGGCGAATGCTCGGAGCTTGGCTACGCGGCTTTGCCGCCGGGAACGTCCTACAAGTTGCCGCTCCTAAAGGAGATTGCATGGACGCGCCCGAGTCGGGTGCCTCGCTGGGCGAGGCGCTCATGCCTGAGAACCTCTTCGTGGGCGACTTCGCCCGCACCTACGACCGGCCTCTGGGACGCTACCGATGAGCGGCCGAGAGACAGCCCAACCGGGCCCACTCGAGGGGAGCGACGATCAGGGCCTGGAGGTGCCCTTCGGCGAATGGGTCGCGGACAACTACGAACGGTTGTGGCCCGACCTGCACCGACCGGAGGTCATCGAACCCACGGTGGATTTCCTCGCCGGCCTCGCCGGAGGCGGGTCGGCCCTCGAGTTCGGGATCGGAACGGGCCGGCTGGCCGTCCCGCTCGCCCGGCGCGGGTTCCGGGTGCACGGGATCGAGCTGTCCGAGGCCATGGCGGACCGAGCACGGCAGAACGCCGAGGGGACAGACGTCGAGGTGAGCCTCGGCGATTTCTCTACCACCCGGGTGGGCAGCGACTTCGACCTCGTTTACCTGGTGCGCAACACGATCACCAACCTGACGACCCAAGACGGCCAGGTCGCCGCCTTCCAGAACGCCGCCCACCACCTGCGACCCGGCGGCCACTTCGTCATCGAGAACTACATCCCAACCTGCGGCTCATCCCCCCCGGAGAGACCCGCCAGGTCTTCCACGCCACCCCCGACCACGTGGGGATCGGCGAATACGACTTCGCCACCCAGACCGAGGCATCACATCACTGGTGGCGGATCGACGGAGGCCTGCGGGCGATGTCTGCCCGGTTCCGCTACCTGTGGCCGGGTGAGCTCGACCTCATGGCCCACATGGCCGGTCTCCTCCTCGTCGACCGATGGGCCGACTGGGACCGGTCAACCTTCGACGGCGAGAGCCGGAGCCACATCTCCGTATGGCAAAAGCCAGCCCCCCGCCCCGAGAGTCGGCGACGGCGATAGGGGAGATGCCACCCAGATCATTCGGTTCGGCGCCGGCCGATGAGGTGGAACAGACGGCTCATCTGCCGGTAGGGGTCACGTCGGCTGGCCTCGAGCTCGACGGCTAGGACGTCGTCATCGTCGTCGAGAGCGGGGCGCTCGGGAGTCCAGCCATCGGTGAACAGGCGCACTCCGTACCAGGCGACGGTCTCCACGCCGTAGCGGCCGAGCAGGCGGGTCAGCCCCTCGACCGTGTCGGCTCTGGTGTCCAGACCCAGTCCGTTCACCTGCCGGTCGGCTTGGAAGCTGGCCAAAGCCGCCTTCCAGTCCCCGGCCAGGGCGGGGCGCACCGCCAGGTTGGCGGCGTTCTTTGCCGCGATCGAAATCACCCCACCCTCACAGGCCAACCCGGCCAGGGAGGCGACCAGGGGCTCGGGGTCGTCGAGGTACATGAGCACCCCGTGGCAGAGGACCCCGGCGAAACGCCCAGCCCCGAGCAGCGCCTGAGCCTGCTCCCCGGCCGCCTCCACCAGCGAGACCCGTCGGCGGACCTCCTCACTCTCTCGGTCCAGAGCTTCGGCCGCCCGGGCCAGCATGGCGGACGACGGGTCCAGGATCGTCACCTCATAGCCGTCCCGGGCCAGCGGCAGCGCCTGATGCCCCCCTCCGCCGCCTACATCGACCACCTCGGCCGGCGGCGGGGGGAGATGCCAGCGGAGATGGGCGTCGATCACGTGGGTCCGCACCCGGCCCCGCAGCGAGCCGTAATGGCCATCCACGAAGCGGTCGGCCAGCGGGGCCCAGGTGTCATCCCCCATCCCGACATCATCGCCGGCCGGGCACCACACGGCCGGGCAATCACGACAGCCACTCGGGGCTTGCACTCACCGTAGGAGCGCAAGCGAGGCTGCACTCTGAGCCGAGCGACCCAGAGCGCACCGCAGAGGTGAGGCATACGGCAGGGGGACAGCCTCGCCTGGCGTCCCGAGCCGGCCCTCGCCGGCCTGGCCGCGGCCACGTTCCCGAGTGACGCCCAACCCGTGCTCGCGCCGCTCGAAGCGTCCGCCGCGTTCCCCTCTGCCTATCAACAGGCGCGCCATACCGAGTTCTCAGCCGAGGAGACAGAAGTCGCCTGGGCGGCCGGCCTCTGGCTCGCCTGCCACAACGCCCGGATGGAAGCCGTCTACGACAAGCCCCCGCTGGTCACCGCCGCCCTGCGCGTGCAGATCAAACCGAGGCTGGACCTCGCCGGCGCAGGACCAGAGGGCCAGCCCGGTCGCCGGGCCCTAACGGACTTCTAACATCCTCGTGCCTTAATGCTGAGCGTGGCTGGTACGGACCCGTGGGCGGACGTTGCCCACCTCTACCGTCGGGCCGGCTTCGGGGGGCGTCCCGACGAGCTGGAGGCGGCCGCCGCTGCCGGCTACGAGGCGACGGTGGAACGCCTGCTGGGTTCCACTGGCGCCGACACCGGCCTGGGGGGGCTGGCCGATCCCGTCCTCACCGCCCCCCGCCTCGGCGAGCTGGCGGATCCGGCGGCCCGCCAGGCGCTGCAGCAGCAGCTGGCCCGCGAACGCCAGGAGTTGTCCACCTGGTGGCTGGCCCGGATGGCGTCGGCCACCAACCCCTTCCCCGAGAAACGCACCTTGTTCTGGCACGGGCACTTCGCCACCTCGATCGAGAAGGTGCGCATCCCGCTGCTCATGTACCGCCAGAACCAGCTCCTGCGCAGCCAGGGCGACGGTGACTTCCACGCCCTGACCCTGGCCGTGGCCCAGGACCCCGCCATGCTCATCTGGCTGGACGCCGCCTCGGACCGCAAGGACAGCCCGAATGAGAACTTCGCCCGGGAGCTCATGGAGCTTTTCACCCTCGGGACCGGCAACTACACCGAGGACGACGTGCGCGCCGGGGCCCGGGCCTTCACCGGCTGGAGGCTGGATCGGCGCGACTACAGCTTCGCCTTCGACGCCGCCGACCACGACGACGGGATGAAGACTTTCCTCGGCCACACCGGCGACCTCTCCGGCGAGGACGTGATCGACATCGTCACCCACCACCCCGCCTCGCCCCGCTGGGTGGCGTCGCGGGTCTGGAGCCATTTCGCCTACCCGACGGATCCCTCCGACCCGGTCCTCGACGAGCTGGTGGCCGCCTACACGCCCGAGCTGTCGTTGTCGGCTTTGTTCCGGGCCCTGTTCCTCCACCCCGAGTTCCGCGGCGATCGGGCCCGCTCCGGCCTGGTGAAACAGCCCATCGAGTATGTGGTGGGAGCGGTGCGGGTGCTGGCCCCCGATTTGCTCGGCCCTCAGTCGGCCACACCCGCCGATGGCCCGGGCCGCCTCCTCAGCGGCGTTCTGGCCCAGCTGGGCCAGGTCCCTTTCGATCCGCCCAACGTCGGGGGCTGGCCCCAGAATGGCTACTGGCTCACCACGGCGTCGTCCCTGGCCCGGCTGCGCTTTGCCACCTCTCTGGTACGGCGGGCGGACCTCTCCGCCGTGGAGGACGCCCCCTCGTCGGGCCGGGTGGAGGCCACCGCCCGCCTGCTCGGCATATCCCAGTGGTCAGACCCGACGTCCTCGGCCCTCTCCCAGGTGGCGGGTGATCCCCGATCCCTCGTCGCTTTGGCCCTGGCCTCCCCCGAGTACGTCCTCAACTAGAGCCGCCAACCAACGAAAGGATCTCCCGTGACCCCCGCACCGATGTCCCGCCGCCGCTTCCTTACGGTGCTGGCGGGCACCGGCGCGGCCGGTGCGCTCGGGGTCGGCATGGCCCGTCACGGGTTCGGCAGCCCAACCCCGGCCGTCCGCCGCACGGGGACGACCCCCGGCGGGCCGTTAGTACTGGTTGCCCTCTACGGGGGCAACGACGGTCTCAACACAGTCGTCCCCTACGAGGACTCCCACTACCTGGCGGCGCGGGGCACCCTCGGCTACGGAGCCCACGAGGTGCTGCCCGTCGGTGACGGGTTGGGGCTGCACCCCAACCTCAAGGGCCTCAAAGGGCTCTGGGATGCCGGTCACCTCGCCATCGTGCGGGGGGTGGGCTATCCCGACCCCGTCCTCAGCCACTTCCGCTCCATGGCCATCTGGCAGTCGGCGTCGCCGGCGGCGGAGGTATCGACGGGGTGGGTGGGCCGGTGGATGGACGCCACGGGCTCCGACCCCTTGCGGGCGGTGTCGGTCGGGCCCACCCTCCCTCTTCTCGCCTCCGGCGACAAGACGGCGGCGGCGGCGGTGCCGGCGGGGCCCGTGGGCCTGCCCGCCGGGCCTGGGCTCAAGGCCGCCTTCGCCGCCATGTCGCGGGCGCCCGCCGGCGCTGGTCTCGGCCCCCTCGGGGCCCGGGTGGTCCAGAGCGGGTCGGACCTGCTCGAGGTGCAGGCGGTGGTGAGCGAGGCGCTGGCGGCGGAGCCGTCCACCAGTCTGGGCAACACCAACAGCCTCGACGGCGGGGGTACGACCGGCGCCGGTGCGCCGCCTTCGGGCAGCAGTAAGCCCCCCGGCGCACCAGCCTCCGCCGCCGGTAATCCTCTGGCCACCCAGCTCGATCTGGTGGGCCGCCTCATCAAAGCGGGGGTGCCGACCCGGATCTACATGGTGAGCCTGGGCGGCTTCGACACCCACTCCGCCGAGAAGGACACCCACGCCCACCTGCTCTCCCAGCTGGACCAGGCCGTGGCGGGTTTCCTGTCCGATGTGGGCACCCACCAACACGGCAGGGGGACCGTGGTGGCCACCTTCTCGGAGTTCGGCCGGCGGGTCGCGGCCAACGCCAGCGCCGGCACCGACCACGGCACCGCCGCCCCGCTGTTCGTGGCCGGCCAACCCGTCAAGGGCGGCTTCTACGGCGAGCAGCCGTCGCTCGCCGCCCTGGATGAGGGCAATCTCGAGTTCACCACGGACTTTCGTTCGGTGTACGCGACCCTCCTCGGGCCGCTGCTCGGCTACGACCCCGACGCCGCGCTGTCCGGGCGGTTCCCGACCCTGCCCCTCGTTTGAGCCGTGACTCAGGCGGTCGGGACGGCTCGGCTCCGGGAGCCAGCATCGCCCCCGAAGGCGGCTGGACTCGGACGGGCTGGCGCTCAGAACGGGCATCGCCCCACCTATCGTCGGGGGGGTGGGGCCAGGGCGTGCCACGTTTCGCAGATGGAGGGGCGGATACGTGGTTGGGTCGGCCGCGGCCGCGGCGCTCCTGGCGGCGGCGTGCGGAGGCGCGGCGGGGGGAAGCCGCTCCGGACAGGCCGGCCAGGGGCCAGCAGCGTCACCCGCTACTTCGGCGGCGGGTCCGCCTCCCGCCTCCCGTCCGTCACCGCCGATCGCCAGCGGTATCCAGAAGATCCGCCACGTTGTCGTGATCATGCAGGAGAACCGCTCGTTCGACTCCTACTTCGGCACCTTCCCGGGAGCCGACGGGATCCCGGCGGCCAACGGTCGGTTCACCGTGTGCGTGCCGGATCCGGCCACCCACGGCTGTGATCGTCCCTACCACGACCCGGCCGACGTAAACGGCGGGGCGGCCCACACCCACGCCGCCGACGTGGCCGACGTCGACGGCGGGAAGATGGACGGCTTCGTGGCCGAGGCCGAGAAGAGCCCCCGGGGCTGCGCCGTGACCCAGTCCCCCAGCTGCTCCCACTCCAGCACGCCTGATGTCATGGGCTACCACGACGCCCGGGAGATCCCCAACTACTGGACGTACGCCTCCGACTTCACTCTCGACGACCACATGTTCGAGCCGGTGTCGTCGTGGAGCCTGCCGGATCACCTCTACCTGGTGTCGGCCTGGTCGGCCACCTGCGGGTCCTCGGCCCCCTCCAGTTGCCAGAACGACATCGTTGGCCCCTACACCCCGGCCATGCAGCAGTACTACGTGAACCTGGCCATGAGCACGGGCACCGCACCGGTTCAGGACGCCTGGACCGACATCACCTACCTGCTGTACACCCACCACGTCAGCTGGGCCTACTACATCGAGAACGGCACCGAGCCGGACTGCGAGGACGACGCCGCCACCTGCCCTCCCCGGGCCCAGAGCTACAAGACGCCGGGCATCTGGAATCCGCTGCCTCTCTTCTCCGACGTCCAGGCGGACCACCAGGTAGGAAACGTGGAGCCGGTCCAGTCCTTCCTCGCCGCCGCCCACAGCGGCCAGCTGCCGGCGGTGTCCTGGATCACCCCCAGCCAGACCAACTCCGAGCACCCCCCGGCCAGCGTGCACGAGGGCCAGGCCTGGGTCACCAACCTCATCAACGCGGTCATGCGCAGCCCGGACTGGGACTCGACGGCCATCTTCCTGTCCTGGGACGACTGGGGCGGCTTCTACGACCACGTGGCCCCGCCCGTGGTGGACGGCAACGGCTACGGGCTGCGGGTGCCGGCGATCATCATCAGCCCCTTCGCCCGGAAGGGCTTCGTCGACCACCAGGTACTCAGCCACGACGCCTTCTTGAAGTTCATCGAGGACGACTTTCTGGGCGGATCCCGCCTCGATCCCGCCACCGACGGTCGCCCCGACCCCCGTCCTGATGTGCGCGAGCAGGCCCGGCAACTCGGTGACCTGTCCGCCGACTTCGACTTCAGCCAGGTTCCCCGTCCACCACTGCTGCTTCCCCTCAACCCCTCGCCGGGACCTGCCTCCAAACCAGGCGGCTGACGGGGTCCGCGGTCGGCGGTTGGGCCCTCACTAGGGTGGGTTGGTGGACCGTGCCGGACCGCAGGCCCGGGACGACTCAGTCGCCTGGGGCATCCCCTCGCACGGCGAGCCCCGCTGGCCGGCCTTGCTGGCGGTAGTGGTCGCCATCGCCCTGCAACTTTCTTTGCCGGACAGGCTCATCCAGGGGTTGGGGAATCGGTGGCTGATCCCCGCCTTGGAGGGCGCCCTGATTGTGGTCCTTCTCGTGACCAACCCCGGACAGATCTCCAAAGAGCAGGCACGCCTACGCGTCGTCGGGGTGGTCTTGATCGCCATCATCACGGTCGCCAACGTGGTCTCGCTCACAGAGCTCATCCGGGCATTGATCTACAGCACCACGTCGGGACGGCCGCTCATATACGCGTCGGTGCCGGTTTGGATGACGAACGTCATCGCCTTCGGGCTCTGGTATTGGGAACTCGATCGTGGCGGGCCTGCCCTCCGCCAGATGGCCCAACACCGCCGTCCCGACTTTCTCTTTCCCCAAATGTCGGTTGCGGGGTCGTCCCCGGGGTGGGCCCCGAGCCTGCTCGATTACCTCTACACGTCCTTTACCAACGCCACTGCATTCAGCCCGACTGACACGATGCCGCTCACCGCGTGGGCGAAGCTGCTGATGATGCTGCAGTCCCTCGCCTCCCTCGTGACCGTGGCCGTGGTGGTCTCTAGGGCAGTCAACATTCTGCGTTGAGGGCGATGCGCCGTCTCGTCTAGTAGCCAGCTGGAACCACGATCACGCCGGTAGGAGGCCTCTAGCCCTTCTTGGTCTCCCAGAAGATCTTGTCGATCTCGGCGATGTCGTCGAGCAGCTTCTGGCCGACCTTGACGTCGGTCGTCTTCTTCGACTCGCCGGCGGCCTTGGTCGCCCGCCAGAACAGCTCGTGCAGCTGCGGGTACTTCGACAGGTGGTCGGGCTTGAAGTAGTCGGTCCACAGCACCCAGAGGTGGTGCTTGACCAGGTCGGCCCGCTCTTCCTTGATCTGGATGGCCCGGGTCTTGAAGTCGGCGTCGTCGGAGCCGTTGTACTTCTCCATGATCGCCTTCACCGACTCCGCCTCGATGCGAGCCTGGGCGGGGTCGTAGACGCCGCAGGGCAGGTCGCAGTGGGCGTGGGCGACCCGGGGGGCCGAGAGGCGGTCGAAGGCTCCGAGAAGACGAGGGGCGATTCCCATGTGCTGCACTCCTTGTCCGTCCGAGAGTTCGGTGACTTCCGAGGCACACTACCCGGTGTCCTCCGACGCAGAACCGGGTCCTGGAAGCCGGCTGTCGGCCCCCCCGAGGGCCCTGGCCGTGGCCGGGGCGTCCGCCGCCCTCATGTTGGCCGCCCTCACGGTCCGGCCGGTGCGCCGCCTGCAGATCGCCGGCGACAGCATGGAGCCGACCCTGTCGGCCGGCGACCGGGTGGTGGTCGTGCGTCGCCGTCCCCGGGTCGGCGACGTCGTCGCCGTACGCCAGCCCGCCGACGAGAGTCGGCTGGTCGTCAAGCGGGTGACCGAGCGGGCCGGTGACAGCTTGTGGCTCCTCGGCGACAACCCCGCCCGCAGCACGGACAGCCGCCAATGGGGTTGGGTGGGACGCCATCGCGTCGCCGGCGTGGTGCTGTACCGCTACCACCCCGAAAGATCGGCCGGGCGCCTTGACCGTGGCGGGTACCATCGCCACACATGCCGATAGGCCCCGAAGACATCGAGCGTCTGCTGGACCCGACCTACGTGGAGGGGCTACCCACCCGTTCCATGGAGGAGATCCGCGCCGCCCGCATCGAGCTGCAGGAGGCGGAGACGGCCGTTTCGTTCCAGCGCCGGCTGGTGCAGGGGCGGCTCGATCTCATCCATTCGGAGCGCCACCGCCGGCAGGAGGGCGGGGACCGCGACATGCGCTCCCTGGTCGAGGAGCTCCCGTCGATCCTGGCCGAGCACAGCCGGACCCCCGGGCCCGGGCGGCTGCCCCGTTACGTGGACCCCGGTGAGGACGCGTCCGTCCTGACCGACGAGGTCGACGCCGTCGCCGACCCGCGGGCCATGGCCGATCTTTCCGTTCTCTCCGACGAGGACCTGACCGCCCTCACTGAGGCGCTCAGCCAGCTCGAACGTGTGGTGTCGGATCGCCGTCACAACCTCCACCTGAGTCTCGACGCGGTGCATGAGGAGATCGTCCGCCGCTACCAGAGCGGCGAGGCCAGCGTGGACACTCTGCTCAAATGACCGAGCCGGGCGGCTTCTGACGCCGTGAACGAGGCACCCGATCGGCGGCGGGAGCTAGGAGACTTCATCCGTGACCAACGGGCCCGGGCCCGGCTGTCGCTGCGGCGCCTGTCGGCGCTGGCGGGCATCTCCAACCCGTATCTGAGCCAGATCGAGCGGGGGTTGCGCAAGCCGTCCGCCGAGATCCTCCAGCAGATCGCCCGGGCTCTTTCCATCTCGGCTGAGACGTTGTACGTGCGGGCCGGCATCCTCGAAGAGCGCGAGGAGGATCTGGTCGCCCGCATCCGCGCCGACGCCTCCATGACCGAAGAGCAGAAGCGCCGGCTCGAAGAGCTGTACGAGTCGTTCCGGCGCCAGAACCGGGCCGCCGACGGGGACCCCGCCGGCGACGACCAGCAAGCCAGCGCCTGACGGACGGCGCCCCCCGGGACTCCGGCGCGGCCCGGCAGCGCCGCCCAATTCGGGAAGGTTCGGCAGGAAAGTAGGGTTGTCGGGCCCATGAAGAGCGTGGCCGTGTTGTCGATGCACACGTCGCCGCTGGCCCAGCCGGGGACGGGCGACGGCGGCGGCATGAACGTCTACGTGCGCGAGCTGTGCTCCGCTCTCGCCCGCTCGGGCACGCAGTGCGACGTGTTCACCCGGTCGTGGTCGGCCGACCTCCCGCCGGTGGTCCCGGTCGAGCCCGGGCTGCGGGTGCACCACGTCGAGGCCGGGCCGGCGGCACCGCTGCCCAAGGAGCGGCTGGTCGACCATGTGGAGGAGTTCGCCGAAGGTGTGCTCGGCCGGCTCGACGCCGGGCCGTGGGGGCCGGGCGCCGCCCCGATTGACGCCGTCCACGCCAACTACTGGCTGTCCGGCATGGCCGGCCACATCGTCAAGCACCGCCTCGACCTGCCACTGGTCTGCACCTTCCACACCTTCGCCCGGGTCAAGTCGGAGCACGGCGAGCCCGACCGGCCCGAAGACGTGTTCCGGGCCGCGGCCGAGGCGGAGGTCATCGGGTGCAGCGACGCCGTTCTGGCCTCCAACCCTCTCGAGGCCGAGCAGATCGTCCGCCTCTACGGGGCCGACCCCGACCGGGTTCCGGTGGTGGCGCCCGGGGTCGACCACGCCTTCTTCGCTCCCGGGGACCGGGCCCAGGCGAGGCGGGCGCTCGGGCTCCCGGCCGCCCCCGTGCTGATGTTCTGCGGTCGCATCCAGCCCTTGAAGGCGGCCGACGTGGCCGTGCGGGCCCTGGGCCGGCTGGCTCGGTCGTTCCCCCAAGCCTTCCTCGTGGTCCTCGGGGGACCGAGTGGCTCGGGCGGAGAGGCGGAGCTGGAGCGGCTGCGCCGGCTCGTCGGAGAGCTCGGTCTCGAGACCCGGGTGCGGTTCGTGCCGCCCCAGCCCCACGAGCTGGTGTCGACCTTCTACCGGGCGGCGGACGTCGTCGTCGTCCCCAGCCGCTCGGAGTCCTTCGGGCTCGTGGCCCTGGAGGCGGCCGCCTGCGGCACCCCCGTGGTCGCCGCCGCCGTGGGGGGGCTGCGCAGCCTGGTGCGCCACGGGGAGACCGGCTTCCTGATCGGCGAGCGCAGCGACGCCGCCTTCGCCGAGGCCATCGCCGCCGTGCTGTCGGACCCGGCCCGGGCCGCCGCCATGTCGGCCCGCGCCGTCCAGGCGGCTCGCTCCTACACGTGGTCCACCGCGGCCGGGGCCCTGCGCCGCCTCCACGGGGAGCTGTCCGCCGGCCGGCTGGTGGAGTGCCGGTAGGGCCGGCGGGCCCGGCCACCCCGGAGGAGCTCGACGCCTTCACGGACCTGGTCGACCGCTGGGCCCGAGCCGAGCTGGCCCGCCCGGGCGGGCAGGTGCTGGCGGTGGACCGCGATCCGGACCTGCGCCGCTGGTACGTGAGGATCCGGGGTGAGGCCAAGCTGGTCACGACGGTCTGGCTGACGCTGCGCCAACGCACCCTGCACGTCGAGGCCTACTTCATGCCGGGCCCCGAGGAGAACGTGGCGGAGTGCTTCGACTATCTCCTGCGCACCAACAACCGGCTGTACGGGCTGCGCTTCGCCCTCGGGGCCGAGGAGGCGATCTACCTGGTCGGCCAGGTGCCCCTCGCCGCCCTCGACGAGGTGGAGCTGGACCGGGTCGTGGGGGCCGCCTACGCCTACTCCGAGGAGTGCTTCGCGTCGGCGATGTCGATCGGATACGCCTCGAAATTCCGCCGCTGATCGGCGTCCGACACCCTTGTCCGCCGGGGCCGGCGACGGTAGGGTGGCCGTCGAGGCCCGAGGTGCGGAACGGCCGACTCGTTCGGGGAAGTACGGGTCAGGCCGGGAGGTTCCTCGGGCCTCCTTGGCGCCCCCAGTTAGCCTGCGACCGATGAGCTCGGTCCGGCTGGCGCTGGTCGGCGGAGGGCGGATGGGGGAGGCGCTGCTGCGTGGCCTCCTGGCCGCCGGCCGTCCTGTGGGCGAGCTGGCCGTGGTCGAGGCGGTCGAGGCCCGCCGGGCCGAGCTGGCCTCGGCCCACCCGGGGCTGTCGGTGGTGGCCGCCCCGCCCGAGGCGGAGGCGGCCGTGCTGGCGGTGAAGCCGGCGGACGCCGAGTCGGCCTGCGCCGCCCTGGCCGGCGCCGGGCTGAAGCGGCTCCTGTCCGTCGCCGCCGGGGTCACCACGGTGGACCTCGAGCGCTGGGTGGGACCGGGCGTGGCCGTGGTCCGGGCCATGCCGAACACCCCGGCCCTGGTCGGTGAGGGCACGGCCGCGCTGTCCGGGGGGGCCTCGGCCGGGCCCGCCGACGAGGCCTGGGCGGAGGAGATCCTCTCCGCCGTGGGCCGGGTGGTCCGGCTGCCCGAACGGCTCCTCGACGCGGTGACCGGGCTGTCGGGCTCAGGGCCGGCCTACGTGTTCCTCGTGGCCGAGGCGCTGATCGACGCCGGAGTGGCCGCCGGCCTCCCCCGCGACGCCAGCCGCCAGCTGACCATCGGCACCATCCTCGGAGCGGCCCGTCTGCTGGCCGAGACGGGCGAGACCCCGGAGGCCCTCCGGGCGGCGGTGACCTCCCCGGGGGGCACGACCGCCGCCGGCCTGCGGGTCCTCGAGGCCCGGGCCGTCCGGGCCGCCCTCATCGACGCGGTGGCGGCGGCCGCCGATCGGTCGCGTCAGCTCGGCTCGGGCTAACTCGTCCCCCTTTCCTCATTGACAACAGTGGCGTACAGTCGCCACAGGGCGGAGAGGGGTGATTTCACTGACGCAATCGAACTATGCGAGGGCCCGCTTCCTGACGGTGGCGGAGGTGGCCGACGCGCTCCGGGTCTCGAACATGACCGTCTACCGGCTGATCAACTCCGGAGCGCTGCCGGCGATCCGGGTGGGCAAGTCGTACCGCCTGCGCGAGGAGGACGTGGACAAGTACCTCGCCGATCGCTACACCCAGGCTGGCTGACCTCCACCGCTCCGTCGCCTTCCTCTCCGACTTCGGCGACGCCGACGAGTTCGTGGGCGTGGTGCACTCGGTCATGCGCGGCGTCTGCCCCGGCGTGGAGATCGTCGACCTCGGCCACGAGGTGCCGCCCCACGACGTGAGAGGCGGCGCGGCCATGCTCGAGCGAGCCGTGCCCTACATCACCGGCGGCGTGGTGCTGGCGGTGGTGGACCCCGGGGTGGGCGGGTCCCGCCGACCGGTAGCGGTGGCCGCCGGCCCTCTGCTCCTGGTCGGACCCGACAACGGGCTGTTGCCGTCCGCCGCCGACGCCCTCGGCGGCATCGAGAAGGCGGTGGAGGCGTCCGATCCGAGCTGGTGGCTGCCGGAGCGGGCCGGCACCTTCGACGCCCGCGACGTGTTCGGTCCGGTCGCCGCCCACCTGGCCGCCGGAGTGCCCCTCGAGCGGATCGGCCCGGCCATCGACCCGTCGGGCCTGGTCCGCCTGCCGCCGCCGGTCTGCGAGACGGGCCCCGGCGGCGTCACCTGCGAGGTGGTGTGGGTGGACCGGTTCGGCAACGCCGCCCTCTCCGCCGGGGCCGCCGAGGTGGACCGGCTCGGCCCCCGGCTCACCATCCAGGCGGCCGACGGCCGCCAAGGCCCCGGTCGCCCCGCCGGCGCCCGACGGGCCGCCACCTTCTCGGACCTGGCCCCCGGCGAGCTGGGTGTCATCATCGACTCCTCCGGTCAGGCCGCCGTGGTCCTCGACCGGGCCTCGGCGGCCGCCGCCCTCGGCCTGGCCCCGGGGGACCGGCTCCTGATCGGGCCGGCCTAGATTTCCCGGGCCCGCCACCAGACGGGACCACAAGAAGGCGCGGAGTGAGCTTGTGAACCTGGCCAGCATCATCGACCCTCACCCCGACGACGCTCCCGCCCTGCTGTGCGGTGACCGGGTCATCGCCTACGGCGAGCTGCGCCGGCTGGTCGCCGGCCTCAGGAGCGCGTTGGTCGAGGCCGGGGTGTCCCCCGACGACCGGGTGGTGCTCGCCCTGCCCAACGACTGGCCTTTCGTCGTCGCCTATCTGGCGGTGCTGGGGGTGGGGGCCGTCGCCGTGCCCGTCGACCCTTCCCTGCCCCCGCCGGCCCTGTCCGCCGAGCTGGCCGCCGTCGAGCCGGTGGCCGCGGTGGTGGGCGAGGCGGCGGCCGCCGCCCTGGCCGACGTCGACCCGGCCGCCAAGCCGGCGGTCGTCATGCGGGCGCCCGACGGGCTGACCGAGCTGGCCGAGGGCCGCCCCGCCCCCGTCGTCGACCGCCGGCCCGAGGACCTGGCCCTCTTGGTGTTCACGGCGGGTACGGCCGGACCGCCGAAGGCCGCCATGCTCACTCACGGCAATCTGCTCGCCAACCTCGAGCAGGTGCAGCGCCACCCCGGGCGGGCCCTCGTGCCCGCCGATGTGGGCTACGGAGTGCTGCCGCTGTTCCACGTGTTCGGCATCAACGTCGTCCTCGGGTTGGCCCTGTTCGCCGGGTCGTCCGTGCTCCTCGTCGAGCGGTTCGATCCGGCCGAGGCGCTGGGCGACATCCCCCGCCGCCGGGTGAGCCTCCTCGCCGGCGCCCCTCCACTGTTCGCCGCCCTCGCCGCCTATGAGCCGGCGACCGGCGACGAGCTCCAAGGAGTCCGCTTGGCGGTCTCGGGGGCGGCCGCCCTGCCCCCCGAGGTGGGAGAGGCGTTCACCGACCGGTTCGGCATCCCGCTGTGGCAGGGCTACGGGCTAACCGAGGCGGCGCCCGTCGTCACCTCGTCGGTCATCGCCGGCGTCCCCAAGCCCGGTTCCATCGGGGTTCCGGTCCCCGGAGTGGAGGTCCGGCTGGTCGACGAGGGCGGCGAGGACGCCCTGGTCGGCGACCGGGGCGAGCTGTGGGTCAGGGGCCCCAACGTCTTCCCCGGCTACTGGCGCGACCCGACGTCCACCGCCGCCGTGCTCACCCCCGACGGCTGGCTGCGCACCGGCGACATCGCCGTGGCCGACGACGACGGCTACCTCTACCTCGTCGACCGGGCCAAGGACCTGATCATCGTGTCGGGCTTCAACGTCTATCCGGCCGAGGTGGAGGACGCCCTGCGGGCCCACCCCGGCGTGGCCGACGTGGCGGTGGTCGGCGCCCCCGACCCCCGCACGGGCGAGATGGTCGAGGCTTTCGTGGTGGCGGCCGCCGGCACCCCGCCGACGGTCGAGGAGCTGCGCCGCTTCTGCTCCGAGCGGCTGGCCGGCTACAAGTGCCCCGGACGGGTCACCTTCGTCGAGGCGCTGGCCCGCGGGGTCGGCGGCAAGCTCATCCGCCGGGCGGTCCGGCCCGGCTGAACCATTGGGCCGCTTGTGAAAATGTGAACGTGGCCGGCGGTACGATTGGCTCATGTCCCCCGGCCGGGCCCGCATCCCGGAGGCCACCGTCAGCCGCCTGCCGCTCTACCTGCGGGTGCTGCTCGACCTGGCCGGCGAGCAGGTCCGCACCGTGTCCTCGGAGCGGCTGGCCGAGCTGGCCGGGGTGAACGCGGCCAAGGTCCGCAAGGACCTCTCCTATCTGGGCTCGTACGGCACCCGCGGCGTGGGCTACGACGTCGACTTCCTCATCGACCATGTCGGGCGCGAGCTCGGCGTCACCAGCGACTGGCCCCTGGTCATCGTCGGGCTCGGAAACCTGGGCCGGGCCCTGGCCAACTACGGGGGGCTGTCCTCACGGGGGTTCCGCATGGCCGCCCTGCTCGACGTGGACCCGTCCGTCGTCGGCGAGAAGATCGCCGACCTGGCCGTGCGCCACCTCGACGAGCTCGAGCGGGTCGCCGCCGCCGAGCGGCTGGCCGTCGGCATCATCGCCACGCCTCCCGCCGCCGCCCAGGACGTCGCCGACCGGCTGGTCGCCGCCGGGGTGACCGCCATCCTCAACTTCGCCCCGGTCGTGCTGTCGGTGCCGGACCACGTCACCCTGCGCAAGGTCGACCTGGCCGTGGAGCTGCAGATCCTCACCTTCTACCAGCACCACCAGGCCCGCCTGCGCGCCGTCGCCGGCGACGGGGAGGAGTCGGCGTGACCTGGGGACTGGCGCGGGGGGCGCCGGTGGGACATTCTCGTCGGGCGTAGATAACGGGAGCAGGCTTTGTCGGTTGTCGTCGTCGGGTTGAGCCACCGGACCATCCCGCTCGAGCTGCTCGAGCGGATGACGCTCGCGGAGTCCGACCTCCCCAAGGCGTTGCGCGACCTGCGCGAGCGGGCCCACCTGGTCGAGGCGGTGATCGTCTCCACCTGCCAGCGCACCGAGATCTACGCCGAGGTCGACCGCTTCCACGGCGCCCTCGGGGAGGTCCGTCACTTCCTCGCCGACATATCCGGCGTGGCCGTGGACGACTTCGTGGACCACCTCTACGCCCACTACGACGAGGGCGCCGTCGCCCATCTCTTCGAGGTGGCGTCCGGCCTCGACTCCGCCGTCGTCGGCGAGGGCGAGATCCTCGCCCAGGTGCGCACCGCCTGGGAGCTGGCCCGGGCCGAGGGGGCCGCCGGCCCAATCCTGTCCGGCTTGTTCCGCCACGCCGTCGAGGTCGGCAAGCGGGCCCGCACCGACACCGCCATCTCGCGGGGCACCACCTCGGTCTCCCAGGCGGCCGTGGCCCTGGCCGCCGGCACCCTCGACGGGTTGGCCGACCGCACCGTGGTGGTCGTGGGCGCCGGCACCATGGGCGAGGGGATGGCCGACACCGTCGCCGACCGGGGCGCCGGCCGGCTGCTGGTCGCCAACCGCAGCGCGGCCCGGGCCGCCGCCCTGGCCCGGCGGGTGGGCGGCAGCCCCGTCCACTTCTCCGACCTCCCCGCCGCCGTGGCCCAGGCCGACGTGGTCCTGACCTGCACCGGGTCGCCCGTCTTCGTCCTGTCCGCCGACGACGTGGCGGCGGCGATGACCGCCCGCCCCGGCCGCCCCCTGCTGATCGTCGACGTCGCCGTCCCCCGCGACGTGGAGCCGGCGGTGGCCGACATCGCCGGGGTCACGTTGCTCGACATGGACGACCTGCGCAGCTTCGCCGAGGCCGCCCTGGCCGGCCGGCGGGCCGAGATATCGCTGGTGCGCGACATCGTGGCCGAGGAGGTCGACCGCTACTCCGAGCTGGTGACCGCCCGGCTGGCCGCCCCGCTGGTCGCCGCCCTCCACCAGCGGGCCGAGGACGTCCGGCTGGCCGAGCTCGAGCGGTTCAAGGGCCGCCTGGCCAGCCTCGACCCCCGCCAGCGCGAGGCGGTCGAGGCCCTGAGCCGGGGGATCCTGGCCAAGGTGCTGCACGAGCCGACCGTCCGCCTCAAGGACGAGGCCGGCACGGCGCGGGGCGAGCGGCTGGCCGAGGCCCTGCGGACCCTGTTCGACCTGTAGGCCGGTGTCCCCCCGCTGGCGGGCGGCCACCCGGGGCAGTCCCCTCGCCCTGTGGCAGACCCGCCGGGTCGCCTCGCTGCTCGGAGGCGACGTCGAGGAGGTCGTGGTCCAGACCACCGGCGACCGCCGGGCCGACGCCCCGATCCACGAGATGGGCGGCCAGGGCGTGTTCGTGCGCGAGGTGCAGGCGGCCGTGCTCGAGGGCCGGGCCGACTTCGCCGTCCACTCGGCCAAGGACCTGCAGCCCCGGGTCACCCCGGGGCTGGCCCTGGCCTGCGTCCCTGAGCGGGGAGACCCCCGCGACGCCCTGGTTGGCACCCGCCTCGACGACCTGCCTCCCGGCGCCCGGGTGGCCACCGGCTCGGTGCGGCGGCGGGCCCAGCTGGCCTGGCTGCGGCCCGACCTCACCTTCTCCGGCCTGCGGGGCAACATCGGCACCCGCCTCGAGAAGGCCGGCCAGTTCGACGCCATCGTGATGGCCGCCGCCGCCCTCGACCGGCTCGGCCGGTTGTCGGAGGCCGCCGACATCCTCGACCCCTCGGTGCTGCTGCCCCAGGTCGGGCAGGGGGCCCTCGCCGTCGAGTGCCGGCAGGACGACGCCGCCGCCACCGAGGCCCTCGCCGCCCTCGACCACGGCGCCTCGCGGGCCGAGCTCGACGCCGAGCGGGCCTTTCTCGACACCCTCGGGGGCGGTTGTGACCTGCCGGTCGGAGCGCTGGCCCGGTGGGAGGGCGGCGCCATGACCATGGACGTGCTCGTCGCCGGGCTCGACGGGCGGACCGTGCTGCGCCGACGCCAGGAGATGCCCGCCGGCGGGGACCCGGCGGCCTTCGGCGTGGCCGCCGCCCAGCGCCTGCTCGAGGGGGGTGCGGCAACCGTCCTCGCCGGCGGTGACGACGTCCTCGCCGGCGGTGACGACGTCCAGCTGCCGACGTGAACGTCGGCGGCCCGCTGGCCGGCTGGCGAGTCGTCGTCACCCGGGCGGCAGCCTCCTCCTCCGAGCTGGCCCGCCGGTTGGAGGCGGCCGGCGCCGGGGTGGTGGAGGTGCCGACCATCGAGATAGCCGACCCGGCCGACGGCGGCCGGGCCCTGGCGGCATGGGCGGCCCGTACGGAGGAGCTCGACTGGGTCGTCGTCACCTCGGCCAACGGCGCCGAGCGCCTCGTCGCCGGCTGGGGAGGGCCCGACGCGGTGGCGAAGGCGCGGGTCGCCGCGGTCGGGCCCGGCACCGCCGCCGCCCTCCGCCGGGCCGGGGTGGAGCCGGCCCTGGTCCCCCCGGGCCCGTCCAGCGGCGCCGCCCTCGGTCGGGCCCTCCCCCCGCCGCCGAGGCAGGGTCGGGTCCTTTTGGCCCGGGCCGAGACGGCGGACCCCGAGCTTCCCCGCGTCCTGGCCGCCGCCGGCTGGCAGGTGGAGGAGGTCGCCGCCTACCGCACCGTTCCCGTAGCGGTGCCGGCGGAGCTGGCGGCGGCGGCCGGCGCCTGTCATGCCGTCACCTTCGCCTCCGCCTCGGCCGTGCGCTCCTACCTCGCGTCGGCCGGCCGGGCGGCGGTGCCTCCGGTGATCGCCTGCATCGGCCCGACCACGGCGGCGGCGGTCGCCGAGGCGGGCCTGTCCGTCGACGTGGTCTCCCCCGTGCAGACCCTCGACGGGCTGGTGTCCGCCCTGGCCGAGGAAGCGGCCCGCCGGGGCCGGCCGCCGCCATCCGCCGGCCACAGGACGAGGCCGTAACCTTTCGGTGTGACCTTCCCCGTCCGCCGCATGCGCCGCCTGCGCGCCAGCCCGGCCGTGCGCCGCCTGGTGGCGGAGACCCGACTGGCCGTCGAGGACCTGGTCGCCCCGTTGTTCGTGCGCGAAGGGATCGACGAGCCGGTGCCGGTGCCGAGCCTGCCCGGCGTGATGCAGCACTCGCGGGCCTCGCTGGTGAAGGAGGCGGCCCGCCTGGTCGGGCTCGGCGTGCCTGGGCTCATCCTGTTCGGGCTGCCCGAGGAGAAGGACGCTTCCGGCTCCCAGGCATGGGACCCCTACGGGATCGTGCAGGTCGCCTTGCGCGACCTGGCCGAGGAGGTCGGTGACTCCGCCGTGCTGATGGCCGACCTCTGCCTCGACGAGTACACCGACCACGGCCACTGCGGGGTTCTGACCGACGCCGGCGAGGTGGACAACGACGCCACCATCGAGCTGTACGGGATGGTCGCCGTCGCCCAGGCCGACGCCGGGGCCGCCCTGGTCGCGCCGTCGGGGATGATGGACGGCCAGGTCGGCGCCATCCGCTCCGCCCTCGACGACGCCGGCCACGCCGACGTGGCGATCATGGCCTACGCCGCCAAGTACGCCTCCGCCCTCTACGGGCCGTTCCGCGACGCGGTCGACGTCACCATCGCCGGAGGCGGCGACCGGCGCGGCTACCAGCAGGATCCCCGCAACGGACGCGAGGCCCTGGCCGAGGTCAGCCTCGACATCGCCGAGGGGGCCGACATCGTCATGGTGAAGCCCGCCCTCGCCTACCTCGACGTGATCCGCGACGTGCGCCAGCGCGTCGACGTCCCGGTCGCCGCCTACCACGTGTCCGGCGAGTACGCCATGGTGAAGGCGGCGGCGGCCAACGGCTGGATCGACGGGGACGCCGTCGCCCTCGAGCACGTCACCGCCATCAAGCGGGCCGGGGCCGACATCATCCTCACCTACTTCGCCGGCGAGCTGGCCGAGGTGCTCGGGGCGTGAGCCCCTCCAACTCGGAGCTGTTCGGCCGGGCCCGCCACGTCATCCCCGGCGGGGTGAACTCACCGGTGCGGGCCTTCGGCTCGGTCGGCGGGGACCCCTACTTCGTGGCCCGGGGGGAGGGCGCCTACGTGGTGGACGTCGAGGGTCGCCGCTACGTCGACTACGTCCAGTCCTACGGGGCGACGATCCTCGGCCACGCCCATCCGGCCGTGGTGGAAGCGGTGAGCCGGGCGGCGGCGTCGGGCACCACCTTCGGTGCGCCCACCGAGGCCGAGGTGCTGCTGGCCGAGGCGGTGGTGGAGCGGGTCCCCGGCTGCCAGATGGTCCGGCTGGTGTCGAGCGGCACTGAGGCGGCCATGAGCGCGGTGCGCCTGGCCCGGGGGGCGACCGGGCGGCCCCGGGTCGTGAAATTCGCCGGCTGCTACCACGGCCACTCCGACATGCTCCTGGCCGCCGGGGGCAGCGGCGTCGCCACCCTCGGGCTGCCCGGCTCCGCTGGGGTGCCGCCAGGAGCGGTGGCCGACACCGTCGTCGTCCCCTACAACCGGGTGCCCGAGCTCGACTCCGACACCGCCTGCGTGATCGTCGAGCCGGTGGCGGCCAACATGGGCCTCGTCGCCCCCGCCGAGGGGTTCCTCGAGGGCCTGCGCCGCCAGTGCGACCGGGTGGGCGCCCTGCTCGTCTTCGACGAGGTGATCACCGGCTTTCGCATCGCCCGGGGCGGGGCGGCCGAGGTCTTCGGCGTCACCCCCGACCTGTGGTGTTTCGGCAAGGTCATCGGCGGAGGGCTGCCGGTCGGCGCCTTCGGCGGCCGGAGCGACGTCATGGGCGAGCTGGCCCCCCTCGGCCCCGTGTACCAGGCCGGCACCCTGTCCGGTAACCCGCTGGCCACGGCGGCCGGTCTGGCCGTGCTGGGCCTGCTCGACGCCGCCGCCTACGCCGAGCTGGCCGACACCGCCGGCCGGCTGGGCAAGCTGCTGGCCGACGCCTTCTCCTCGGCGGGGGTGGGCGCCCAGGTGCCGGTGGTCAGCAGCCTGGTCGGCGTGTTCCTCGGGCCCGATCCGGTCCGCGACTACGACGAGGCCCGAGCGGTGGCCGACAACGGCGCCTACACCCAACTGTTCCGGGGGTTGCTCGACGCCGGGGTGGCCCTCGCCCCCGGCGCCTACGAGGTGCTGTTCCCCGGCCTCGCCCACGGGGACGCCGAGCTCGAGCGCACGGCGGCGGCCGCCGCCGAAGCGGCCACCCGGATCAGCCCCGGGCGATAGCGGCCACGGCCCGGTAGGCGGCCTCGGCCGGGCCCAGCTCGTCGGGGCGCAGCATGTTCGACATGATCCGCAGCACCCACTCCATGAGCGGCCGCGAGTGCATGCCCGTGCCGACCAGCACCCGCATCAGCTCGGGCCGGCCGATGATGCGCACGAAGGCCCGGGCCACCCGGTAGTAGAGCCCGTAGCTGGCCGCCAGCCGCTCCTCGTAGCCGGGCAGGCCGTCGCGCCCACCTTCGGTCGCCCGGCGACCGCGCCCGGAGCCCCCCAGGGCGTCGGCCAGGGCGAGCGCCGCCATTCGCCCCGTCTCGTAGGCGTAGGCGATCCCCTCGCCGTTGAAGGGGTTGATGGCCCCGGAGGCGTCGCCGACCAGCGCCCAGCCGGGCCCGGTGCGCGGTCCCACCGACAAGCCCATGGGGAGCCGGCCCCCGGTCGGCGGCCCGCACGACGTGGCCGGCGAGATCTCCCACGACCTGGGGGCCCACTCCACGAACGCCTCCATCAACGCGGTGGTGTTCACGTCCTTCCACCGGCTGAAGGTGGACAGCAGCCCCACGCCCACGTTCACCCGCCCGTCGCCCACCGGGAAGATCCACCCGTAGCCGGGCAGCACGTTGCCCTGGGCGTCGCGCACGTCGAGATGGGACTCGATCCAGGGCTCGTCGTGGCGGGGGGAGAGGAAATAGCCCCGGATGGCCATGCCCTGCGGGTAGGAACGGTCCCGCGCCGCCCCCAGCGCCCGCCCGAGGCGGGAATTGGACCCGTCGGCCACCACCAGCCACCGCCCCCGGGCATCGACCACCTCGCCGGTGGCCTTGCGCCGGACCCGGGCCCCGACCACCCGGCCGTCGGCCACCAGCGGCTCGGTTGCCTCCGACTCCTGCCAAAGGGTGGCCCCGGCCTTCTGGGCCCGCTCCGCCACCAGCTGGTCGAGGTCGTGACGGGTCACCACGTAGCCGTGGGACGGGAAGCCCGGGTGGTCGGGCCAGCTCATCTCCAGCGTCCGTCCGAAGGCGATCGAGCGCAGGCCGTCGAAGCGGTGGTGGCCCTCGAGCTCGGCCGCCAGGCCCATGTCGGTCAGCTGGCGCACCGAGCGGGGGGTGAGGCCGTCGCCGCAGGTCTTCTGGCGCGGGAAACGCTTCTTCTCGACCAGCAGCACGTCCCATCCAGCGTCGGCCAGCCAGTAGGCGCAGGCCGCCCCGGCCGGCCCTCCTCCGGCGACGACTACGTCGCAGGAAACCGTCCGGTCGCTGGGCACGGCCCGACACTACGCGCCGGGCCAATCCCCGTTTTCATGGCGGGCGGAGGCGCGCACTAGGTTACGACGCGGCCCGGAAACGCCCCCGGGTCACCGACGCAACACCGCAGGATTGGACGCAGCCATGACCCAGTACATGCCGATCCTCGCCCTGTTCATCCTGGCCACGCTGTTCGCCGGCCTGAGCTTCGCCGCGTCGAGCCTGCTGGCCCCGCGCCGCTCCACGCCGGCGAAATCGGCGCCGTACGAATGCGGCATCGTGCCCGACCGCGAGCCGGCGGAGCGGTTCCCCGTCCGCTTCTACCTGGTGGCGATGATCTTCATCATCTTCGACATCGAGATCATCTTCCTCTACCCGTGGGCGGTGGTCTTCGACCAGCAGAAGGTCTTCCTGCTGGTGGAGATGCTGGTGTTCTCGGGCGCGGTATTCGTCGCCTTCGTCTACCTGATCAGCAACGGCGCCCTCGACTGGGGCCCGGTCAAGCGGCTGCGCCCGGCGACGCCGGTCTCGCCCGCCCGCACCTCGGAGACCACCATCCGCCGCCTCGGTCCTGGCCCCGACGCCGGGCAGGCGGCGTAGGGGACGCCGGTGGGATTCGAGGACCTCAACCACAACTTCATCACCGCCCCCCTCGAGGAGCTGGTCAAGTGGGCCCGGCGCAACAGCGTGTGGCCGGCCACCTTCGGGTTGGCCTGCTGCGCCATCGAGATGATGGCGACCGGTGCCGCCCACTTCGACATCTCGCGCTTCGGCATGGAGGTTTTCCGGGCCTCCCCCCGCCAGGCCGACCTCATGATCGTCGCCGGCCGGGTCAGCCAGAAGATGGCCCCGGTCCTCCGCCAGGTCTACGACCAGATGATGGAGCCCAAGTGGGTCATCTCCATGGGCGTGTGCGCGTCGACCGGCGGCATGTTCAACAACTACGCCATCGTGCAGGGGGTCGACCAGGTGGTGCCGGTCGACGTGTACGCCCCCGGCTGCCCGCCGGGCCCCGAGACGCTGCTCCACGCCATCCTGACGTTGCACGAGAAGATCGCCACCGGCGAGATCACCCGCCGCCGCCGTGAGACCGGCGCCGGCGCCGCCCTCGCCCTGCCGGACCACCCTGGCGGCGCCGGCCACGAGCCGACACGGGTCTGGGTCGGGGTCCCCCACTGATGACCGAGGAGATGGCCGCCGCCGGGGCAGTGCCCGCCGGCGAGCATTCGCCCGCTGCCGACGACCTCGCCCGCTACGGCGTGCCGGTCAGCTACTCGCGGGGCCAGGCGGTGCTCCACCCCGAACGCGCCGGCTACCTCGACCTCATCGAGGCGCTGCGGGCCGACGGCTTTAACCAGTGCGTCGACATCACGGCCGTGGACTACCTCGCCCACCCGTCGCGCCCGCTGCCCGAGGGTGTCGCCCGCCAGCGCTTCGAGCTGGTGGTCAACCTGATCTCCTACTCGCGCCGCCAGCGGCTGCGGCTCCGCATCCAAGTACCCGAGGCCGAGCCCAGCGTGCCGTCCCTCTTCCGCATCTTCCCCGGCACCGAGGCCATGGAGCGCGAGGTGTTCGACATGATGGGGATTGTCTTCACCGGCCACCCCGACCTCACCCGCATCCTCATGCCTGAGGACTGGGAGGGTCACCCGCTACGCAAGGACTACTCGGTCGGGCGGGTGCCGGTGCAGTTCAAGCAGGCGCCGAGCACTCGTTGAGGACGACGTGAGCGACCACCACGATCACCCCGATCACCCCGATCACCCCGACCACGACGACGCCGAGTTCGTCCTCGAGACGTCGGAGGGCCGCCAAGAGATGCAGCCCCGGTCGTCGACCGAGTCGGCCGAGCTGCTGCGCGAGGAAGGCGCCGTTCTTCGTCTGCCCGAAGGCCCGACGCTCGACTCCGGCGATCTCGACATCGAGATCCCCGACGACGAGACCATGATCATCAACATGGGCCCGCAGCACCCGTCCACCCATGGGGTCCTCCGGGTCATGATGGAGCTCGACGGGGAGACCGTTCTGCGGTCCAAGCCGGTGATCGGCTATCTGCACACCGGCATGGAGAAGACGGGCGAGGAGCTCACCTACGTCCAGGGCTCCACCAACGTCACCCGCATGGACTACCTGGCGCCGCTGTTCAACGAGCTCGTCTTCTCGCTGGCGGTCGAAGCGCTGCTCGAGATCGAGGTGCCCGAGCGGGCCACCTGGATCCGGATGCTCATGTGCGAGCTGAACCGGGTCTCGTCCCACCTGCTCTGGATGGCCACCAACGGCATGGACGTCGGGGCCATCTCCATGATGATCTACGGCTTCCGTGAGCGCGAGATGGTGCTCGACTTCTTCGAGAAGACCACCGGGCTGCGGATGAACCACAACTACATCCGGCCCGGAGGGGTGGCCGCCGACCTGCCCGACGGCTGGCGCGAGGACGTCGAGCGGATCCTGCGCACCGTGCCGCCCCGGCTCGCCGAGTACGACGAGCTGCTGACCGGCCAGCCGATCTTCCGCGAGCGCACCCAGGGCGTCGGGGTGATCACCGCCGAGGAGGCCCTCGCCCTGTCGGCCACCGGCCCCATCCTGCGCTCCACGGGGGTGGCGTGGGACCTGCGGCGCGACATGCCCTACATGTTCTACGACGACCTCGACTTCGACGTGGTCGTCGGCACCTACGGCGACGCCTTCGACCGCTACGCCATCCGCCTCAACGAGATCCGCGAGTCACTCAGACTCATCCGCCAGATCGTCGACGTGCTGCCGGCGGGCGACTACCGGGTGCAGGACAAGAAGGTGACGCCTCCGCCCCGCCGCCGCATCGACGAGTCGATGGAGGCGCTCATCCACCACTTCAAGATCTTCACCGAGGGCTTCAAGGTCCCCGAGGGCGAGGTGTACACAGCCGTGGAGACCCCCCGGGGCGAGCTGGGCTGCTATCTCGTGTCCGACGGCTCGCCCAAGCCGTACCGACTGCACATCCGCGACGCCTCCTTCGTCAACCTGCAGACCCTGCCGATCATGATGCGGGGCGGCCTGGTCGCCGACGCCGTCGCCGTCATCTCGTCGGTTGACCCGGTGATGGGAGGGGTGGACCGCTAGTGCCCCGGCTGACCCCGGCCAATGTCGCCCGCGCCCGCGAGACGATCTCGCTGTACCCGCACCCCCGCTCGGCCCTGATCCCCCTGTGTCACCTGGCTCAGGAGCAGGACGGCTGGCTGACACCAGACGCCATGGAGCACATCGCCGAGCTGCTCGAGCTGACCCCGGCCCAGGTGCTCGGCGTGGCCAGCTTCTACGACATGCTCCACACCGAGCCGGTGGGGCGCCACCTGGTCGCGGTGTGCACCAACATCGCCTGTCTCCTGTCGGGGGGAGAGGAGCTGCTCGAGCACGCCGAGCGGTCGCTCGGGGTCAGCGTGGGGGGCACCACCGCCGACGGCGAGTTCACCCTCGAGGACAGCGAGTGCATCGCCTTCTGCGAGGAGGCCCCCTGTCTGCAGGTCAACAGCCGCTTCTTCGGCAACGTCGACGCCGCCCGCTTCGACCAGCTCGTCGAGGACCTACGGGCCGGCCGCCTGGCCGACAGCGTCCCCCGCCACGGAACGCTGTCGCGGGTCAGGCGCGACGGCGGGCTCAAGGTTCCGGCCGAGCGGGTAGCGGCCGAGCGGGCCGAGGCCGACGCCGCCCGGGCCCGGCGCAAGGCCGCGGCCGAGCAGGAGGCCGGCCGATGACGGTCACCAGTGTCCCCCGCATCGTCACCGCCCGCTTCGAGCACCCCGACTCCTACGAGCTCGATCGCTACCTGGCCACTGGCGGGTATACCGCCCTGCGCCGGGCGCTGAGCATGAACCCCGAGGACGTGGCGGCCGAGGTCGACCGGGCCAGCCTCCTCGGTCGGGGCGGCGCCGGCTTCCCCGCCGGACGCAAATGGTCGATGCTGCGGCCGTCGCCCGTGCGCTACCTCGTCATCAACGGCGACGAGAGCGAGCCGGCCACCTTCAAGGACCACCAGCTGATCGAGCGCGATCCCCATCAGATCATCGAGGGGACCCTGATCACCGCCTACGCCATCGGCGCCACCCAGGCCTTCATCTACGTGCGGGGCGAGTTCGCCCTCGGCATCGAGCGGATGACCGCCGCCCTCAACGAGGCCTACCGCTACGGCGCCGTCGGGCCGGACATCTTCGGCTCCGGCTTCTCGATCGACGTGGTCATCCACCCCGGGGCCGGCGCCTACATCTGCGGGGACGAGACCGGGTTGCTCGAGAGCCTCGAGGGCAAGCGGGGCTTCCCCCGCATCAAGCCGCCCTACTACCCGGCGGTCTACGGCCTGTACCACGAGCCGACCGTCGTCAACAACGTTGAGACCATGTCGAACGTGCCGTGGATCATCCTCAACGGCGGGGCCGCCTTCGCCGCCCTGGGGGAGGGGGCGTCGACCGGCACCCGGCTGTTCGCCCTGTCGGGCCACGTCCGGCGTCCGGGCGCCTACGAGGTCGAGATGGCCAAGACGACCTTCCGCGACCTGGTCGAGCACCCCGACCTCGGCGGGGGGGTGCGCAACGGCCGCAAGGTGAAGGCGTTCATCCCCGGTGGGGCGTCCTCGCCGTGGTTCGGCCCCGACAAGCTCGACCTGGCCCTGTCCCAGGAGGGTGTGCAGGCCAACGGGTCGATGCTGGGCTCCGGCTCGGTCGTGATCATGGACGACACCACCTGCATGGTGCGGGCGGCGTGGAGGATCGTCCGCTTCTTCCAGCGCGAGTCGTGCGGCCAGTGCACCCCGTGTCGCGAGGGTTCCGGTTGGCTGGAGAAGATCATGCGGCGCATCGAGGCGGGGGCCGGGCGCGAGGAGGACCTCGACCTGCTCCTCGACGTGTGCGACAACATCTCACCGGAGCTGGTGTGGCCGCCGCAGCAGACGACGATCTGCCCGTTGGGGCCGTCCATCCCGCCGCCCATCTACTCGTCGCTGCGCATGTTCCGCGACGAGTTCCTCGTGCACATCAAGGAAGGTGGCTGCCCGTATGGCTGAGCCGACCCCGGCCGCCGACGCCGTCACCATCAACCTCGACGGCCGCCAGGTCAAGGCCCGCCCCGGCGAGATGATCATCGCCGCCGCCGAGCGGGCCGGCACCTACATCCCCCGCTTCTGCTACCACCCCCGGATGAAGCCGGTCGGCATGTGCCGCATGTGTCTGGTCGAGGTGAAAGGACCCCGGGGCTTCAGCCTGCAGCCGGCGTGCTTCGTGCCGGTGGCGGAGGGCCAGGAGGTGGTGACCGACTCGGAGAAGGTGAAGAAGGCCCAAGACGGGGTCCTCGAGTTCCTGCTCATCAACCACCCGCTCGACTGCCCGGTGTGCGACAAGGGCGGGGAGTGCCCCCTGCAGGACCAGACCATCTCCTTCGGGCCCGGCGAGACCCGCTTCGTGGAGGAGAAGCGGCACTGGGCCAAGCCCATCGCCATCAGCGATCTGGTCTACCTCGACCGCGAGCGCTGCATTCAATGCGCCCGCTGCACCCGCTTCGCCGAGGAGATCGCCGGGGACCCCCTCATCGACTTCCAGGGCCGGGGCGAGATCACCGAGGTGAACACCTACCCCGATCACCCGTTCGCCTCGTACTTCAGCGGCAACACCGTGCAGATCTGCCCGGTGGGCGCCCTGACGGCCACGCCTTACCGTTTCCGGGCCCGCCCCTGGGATCTGGAGCAGGTCGAGAGCACGTGCACCACCTGCTCGGTCGGCTGCCTGGTCAGCGTGCAGTCCTCTTCCAACCGCATCACCCGCTACCTCGGCATCGACTCCGAGCCGGTCAACCAGTCCTGGATGTGCGACCGGGGCCGCTTCGACTTCGAGGCGGTGAACAGCGAGGAGCGCCTGTCCCAGCCCCTCGTGCGGCGCGACGGCGAGCTGGTGCCGGTCACCTGGTCGGAGGCGCTGGCCGCCGCCGCCACCGGCATCGACGGGGTGCGCAAGCTGCACGGGCCCACGTCCGTCGCCGTGCTCGGGGGCGCCCGCCTGCCCAACGAGGACGCCTACGCCTGGGCCAAGCTGGCCAAGGCGGTCATCGGCACCGACTCGGTGGACGCCCAGATCGGCGACGGGCTCCCCGCCGGGCTGGTCCTCGGCCTGCCCCGGGCGACCATCGAGGAGGCCTGCTCGGCCGACGCCGTCGTGCTGCTCGGCCCCGACCTCAAAGAGGAGCTGCCGGTTCTCTACCTGAGGCTGCGCGACGCCGCCGTCGAGCGCCACCTGCCGGTCGTTGAGCTGTGCCAGTCGGCCAGCGGCATGACCCCGTACGCCACGGTGAGCCTCGGCTACCGACCCGGGGAGGCGGGCGCCCTGGCCGCCGCCCTCGTCGCCGACTCCGATCCCACCTCCGAGGTCGCCGGCGTCGCCGCCTCGGCGGTCGCCGAGGCCCGGCGGGTCCTGTCCGGGGCGAGCCGGGTGGTCGTGGTGCTGGGCCGGCCGTCGCTGGCCGAGTCGGCCGCCTCGGTGGCCCGGGCGGCGGTGACCCTGGCCGACGGTCTGTCCGGCGTCCGCTTCCTTTCCGCTCTGCGGAGGGGGAACGTGCACGGCGCCCTCGACATGGGCCTCGCCCCCGGCCTGCTGCCCGGGCGGGTCTCCCTCGACGGGGGCCGGGCCTGGTTCTCCCAGGCGTGGGGGGCGGTGCCCGACTCGGCCGGACTGGACGCCGCCGGCATGCTGTCGGCTGCGGCCGAGGGGCGGGTGCAGGCCCTGATCCTGCTCGGCTCCGACCCGGTCAGCGACTTCCCCGACCGCCAGCTGGCCGAGCGGGCCATGGCCGGGGCCGGCTTCGTCGTCGCCGTCGATGCCTTCCTCACCGAGTCGAGCCGGCGGGCCGACGTGGTGCTGCCCGCCGCCGTCTACGCCGAACGGCGGGGGACCACCACCAACATCGAGGGTCGGGTCACCCACCTGAGCCAGAAGGTCGTGCCTCCCGGCGTGGCCTGGCCGGACTGGATGATCGCGGTGGAGCTGGCCGACCGCCTCGGCGGCGACCTCCAGGTGACCAGCCTCGAGGACATTTGGGAGGAGATCGAGGCCTTCGCCCCCAGCCACGCCGGCCTGACCCGGGCCGTGGTGTGGGAGCCGGCCAACCGCGACGGCCTCGTCGTGCCCCTCGGGGGGCGCCAACTGGTGGCCGCCGGTGCCGGTCGGCCCGGTGGGGCCGGCGCCGCCGTGGGTCGGGGCATCGACACCGGCGCCGGGTCCACCCAGCCGGTGCCTGCACCGATAGACCCGATGTCCGACCCCGGCATCGGCGCGGTGGAGATCCACGGGGTCAAGGCCACGGCCGTGGCGCCCATGCCGGTGGGGCTGCCCCACCGGACGGTCGAGCGCCCCGCCGGCCAGCCCCCGGCGACGGTGGCCGCCCCCCGCCCGGGGTCGACCGAGTCCCTGCCGCCGCTCGACTCGTACTCGCTGCGGCTGGTGTCGTCGCGCCGGCTGTACGACGGGGCGGTGCTGACCCAGCGCTCGCCGTCGCTGGCCGGCCTGGCCGAAGGGCCGGTGGTTCGGGCCAACCCCTACGACCTCGACCGCCTCGGCGTCACCACCGGTGACCAGGTGCGGGTCACCTCGGCCCGGGCGTCCGCCGTCCTGCTCGCCGAGGCCGACCCGGGCGTGCCCAAGGGAACGGCGTGGATGGCGTTCAACCCGGCCGGGGCGCCGGGGGCGGCCGCCTTCATCGACGCCGCCCAGCCCGTCACCGACGTCCGCCTGGAGAATCCCTGATGGTCCTGGCCCAGGGCGACCCCCTGTTCGTGCACGGCATCACCCTCGCCGTGGTGCTCATCGTCCTCGTCAAGGTGCTGGTGGCCTTCGGGGCGCTGCTGGTGTCGGTGCTGCTGCTGATCTGGGGCGAGCGCAAGATCCTCTCGGACATGCAGAACCGGGTGGGCCCCGACCGGGCCGGACCGTTCGGCGTGCTCCAGAGCGTCGCCGACGGGGTGAAGCTGTTCTTCAAGGAGGACCTGCTGCCCGAGCGGGCCGACCGGCGGATCTTCCGCCTCGCCCCCTACCTGTCGGCGGTGCCGGCCTTCCTCGCCTTCGCCATCGTGCCCATCGGGGGGACCATCACCATCGCCCACCACACCACCGAGCTGCAGGTGGCCGACCCGCCCATGGGCATCCTGTTCCTGCTGGCCATGTCGGCGGTGGCCGTGTACGGCGTCATGCTCGCCGGCTGGTCCTCGGGGTCGAAGTACCCGCTGCTCGGGTCGGTGCGGGCGTCGGCCCAGATGGTCTCCTACGAGGCCGCCCTCGGCCTTTCCATCGCCTCGGTGGTGTTGATCAGCCACGCCCTGTCGACCCGCGACATCGTCAACGCCCAGAACAACGTCATCTACAGCGTCATCCCGAACTGGAACGTCTTCCGGCTCGGGTTCGTGCCCTTCTTCATCTTCCTGATGGCGGCCACCGCCGAGCTGAACCGGCCCCCCTTCGACCTGGTGGAGGCCGAGCAGGAGCTGGTCGGCGGGTTCCACACCGAGTACTCCTCGATCCGCTTCGCCCTGTTCTTCCTCGCCGAGTTCATGAACACGATCACCATGTCGGCCATCGTGGTGACCCTCTTCCTCGGCGGGCCCGACGGGCCCGGCTTCCACTTCCTCCGGTGGCTGTGGCCGATCCTGTGGTTCGTCGGCAAGACCTTCCTGTTCATCTTCGTCTACATCTGGCTGCGGGCCACCCTGCCCCGGTTCCGCTACGACCAGCTGATGGACCTCGGGTGGAAGCGGCTGATCCCCGCCGCCCTGGTGTGGCTGCTGGTCCTCGGCGGCATGCTGGTCAACGTCCGCTGGGGCTTCGCCGTGTTCGGCGGCTGTGTGGTCTTCGGCGCCCTCCTCTTCCGGGCCACCCGGGTTGCGGCCGAGAGGCGCGAGGCCGAGGAAGCGGCTGCCGGGCCCCCGTTCCGGGAGGTGACGACCTGATGGGCTACCTCGACGGCTTCAAGGTAACGCTCAGCCAGATGCTGCCGACGCGGCGGGTCACCACCAAGTATCCGAAGGTCAAGCGACCGAAGCCCGAGCGCTTCCACGGCCGCCACGTGCTCAACCGCTACGAGGACGGCATGGAGAAGTGCATCGGGTGCGAGCTGTGCGCCGGGGTGTGCCCGGCTCGCTGCATCTACGTGCGCGGACGCGACAATCCCCCCGACGCCCCCGTCTCCCCCGGGGAGCGCTACGGGTTCGTGTACGAGATCAACTACCTGCGTTGCATCCACTGCGACCTGTGCGTGGAGGCGTGCCCGACGGAGGCGATCACCGAGAGCAAGGTCTTCGAGTTCTCGTTCACTGACCGGCGCGACGCCATCTACACCCGCGAGGAGCTCCTGGTCGGCGACGACGGTCGCCCGAAGCAGCTGCCGTGGGAGGACTGGCGGCCGGGCGACGACGCCCACACCTCGGCGTGGATGCGGGCCACCGCCCCCGGCGGGGCCGCCGACCAGGAGGGCATCCGGCACTGGTCGGGCGAGCTCGGCTACGGCCGACGTAAGCCCGAGGCCGGCCAGCCCGGGGGGCAGGCCTGATGTTCGCTCCGATCCTGGCGGCGGCGCCGATCGACCTGGCCGTCTTCGCCGCCTGCGCCCTCATCGTGCTGGCCGGAGCCCTGGGGGTGGTGCTCTCGCGCAACCCGGTCTACGCCGCCCTGTCGCTGGTCCTGACCCTGTTCGGCGTGGCCATCCTCTTCGTCGAGCAGGACGCCCAGTTCCTCGCCGCCGTTCAGGTGATCGTGTACGCCGGCGCCATCGTGGTGCTGTTCCTGTTCGTGATCATGCTGCTCGGCGTCGACCGCCAGGAGACCCTCGGGGGCGAGCCTCTGCGGGCCCAACGCCCCCTCGCCCTCATCGTCGGCCTGGCCGGCCTGGGCGAGGTCCTCGCCCTGGCCCGGGTGCGCACCTGGGCGACGGGCGCCGCCTCTTCCGTCGGCCCCACCACCGGGCCGGGGTCCAACGTCGAGAAGCTGGCCCGATCGATCTTCACCACCTACCTGCTGCCCTTCGAGCTGACCTCGGCGCTGCTGATCATCGCCGTCATCGGCGCCGTCGTCCTCGCCCGCCGGCCGGTGCGGGGAGTGCCGCCCGAGGCGTTGCCCACCGAGGACCTCGATGTCCCCGTGGGCCCCGGCGACGGGGTCAGAGCGGTCGACGGAGAGCCGCTGGCCGATGAGGAGGTGGCGTCGCGGTGAGCCTCGACGGCTCCTACTACCTCGTCCTGGCGGCCGTGCTGTTCACCATCGGTGGCATCGGGCTGCTGGTCCGGCGCAACGTGCTGGTGATGTTCATGTGCATCGAGCTGATGCTCAACGCCGCCAACCTGACCTTCGTCACATTCAGCCGGATGCTCAACGACATCGGGGGCCAGTCGCTGGTCTTCTTCGTGCTGGTGGTGGCGGCGGCCGAGGTCGTGGTCGGCCTCGGCATCATCGTCGCCATCTTCCGTCGACGGGCGGACGCCACCGCCGACGACCTCAACGTCCTGAAGGGCTGACCGGAACATGATCCACGCCGCCCCGGCGATCCTGCTGCTGCCCCTCGTCGGCTTCGCCGTTCTCACCTTCAGCGGGCGCCGGCTGGGCGACCCCGCCGCCGGCTGGCTGGCCACCGCCGCCGTCGCCGGCTCCTTCGTGGCGTCGGTGCTGGTCTTCGCCGCCCTGGTCGGCCACGACTCGGCCCACCGCTCGGTCGAGCAGGTGTACTACCGCTGGATACCGGTCGGCGGGTTCCAGGTGAACGTCGGGGTCCTCCTCGACCCACTGTCGATCACCATGGCCCTGTTCGTCACCGGCGTGAGCACCCTCATCCACCTGTACTCCATCAGCTACATGAAGGCCGACCCCCAGTTCAGGAAGTTCTTCGTCTACCTGAACCTGTTCGTCTTCTCGATGCTCGCCCTGGTCCTGTCGAACAACTTCCTGTTCACGTTCCTCGGCTGGGAGGGGGTGGGCACCTGCTCGTATCTGCTCATCGCCTTCTGGTTCGACCGCGACACCGCCGCCAGCGCCGGCAAGAAGGCGTTCATCGTCAACCGCATCGGGGACTTCGGCTTCGTCATCGCCCTGTTCCTGATCTTCTCGCGGACCGGCACTCTCGACTACCGGGGCGTGTTCTCCCATCTGGGCGGGGTGAGCGGCGGGTGGGCGACGGCTGTGGCCCTGCTGCTGCTGGCCGGGGCGGTGGGCAAGTCGGCCCAGCTGCCGCTGTGGGTGTGGCTCCCCGACGCCATGGAGGGCCCCACCCCGGTGTCCGCCCTCATCCACGCCGCCACCATGGTCACCGCCGGCGTGTTCCTCATGACCCGGGCCTCGCCGATCCTGCACCTCACCCCGGTGAGCCTGACCATCATCGCCGCCCTCGGCGCCGTCACCGCCTTGGTGGCGGCCACGGTGGCCTGCGCCCAGGACGACATCAAACGGGTGCTGGCCTATTCGACGATCTCCCAGCTTGGCTACATGTTCCTCGGCGTGGGGGCCACCGCCTACGGGGCCGCCACCTTCCACATGGTCAGCCACGCCTTCTTCAAGGCCCTGCTCTTCCTCGCCGCCGGGTCGGTCATCCACGCCCTCAACAACGAGCAGGACATGAAGCGGATGGGGGGGCTGGCCAAGGTGCTGCCGGTGACGGCCGGCACCTTCGCCGTGGCCTGGCTGGCCATCTCGGGGATCCCGCCGTTCTGCGGGTTCTGGTCCAAAGACGCCATCCTGGGCGCCGCCTACGGAAAGAGCCCGATCCTGTGGGCCATCGGCGTGGTCACCGTGCTGCTCACCGCCTACTACATGACCCGCCTCATGGTCCTCACCTTCACCGGCCAGGCCCGCTGGGAGACCGCCCGCCCCGGGGGATCCCCGACGCCGGGCCACTCGGCGGAGCGCCCCGCCGGAGAGACCCAGGGAGGCCACGGCGACCATGCGGGCGAGCCCCACGAGGGCCCGTGGATCATGACCGTGCCGCTCATCGTGCTGGCCGGCCTGTCGGTGGTCGGTGGCCTGCTCGACCTGCCGTTCCTCAACCTCGAGTTCCTCGACCACTGGCTCGACCCGGTCGTCGGCCACCAGACCAACCTGGCCTACCAGTCGGCCGGGCTCAAGGTCGGGCTCCTGCTCGCCACCCTGGTCGTCGCCCTGTCCGGCATCGCCCTGGCCCGGGGGCTGTGGTGGCGCAACTGGCGCCGGCCCGAGCTTGAGCCGGCGCTGCTGGCCAACAACTACTACGCCGACGACTTCTACTCGCGGGTGTTCACCTCGGGCGGGGGAGCGATGTCGCGCTTCCTCGCCGCCGCCGTCGACAACCGGGTCATCGACGGGACCGTCAACGGGGTGGCCGCCCTGGCCCGGGGCGGGGGCACCGTGCTGCGACGGGCCCAGACCGGCTACGTGCGCAACTACGCCCTCGGAATCGCGGCCGGCACCGTGGTCATCCTCGGCTTCATGCTCTCGAGGGCCGGCTCGTGATACCGGTGAGCACCGCCAGCGGCGGGTTCCCATTCCCCATCCTGCCGGCGATCGTCATCGCCCCGGCCATCGCCGCCGTGCTCCTCTTCTTCCTGCCCCGGGGCCGCCCAGGGCTGGCCAAGGCGGTCGGCATCGGCGCCTCGCTGGTCACCCTCGGGCTCGCCCTGGCCATGGCCGTGCGCTTCGAGACGGGCCAGCCCGGCTACCAGTTCGTGGTCAGCCACTCGTGGATCCCGGCCTTCGGGGTGTCGTGGAAGCTCGGCGTGGACGGCATCTCCGTCTTCCTGGTGGCCGTCACCGCCGTCCTCTTCCCCGTGGCCATCGCCGGGCCCCGCACGGGCGAGGACCCGAAGGGCTACATGGCCTGGATGCTGTTGCTGGAGGCGGCCTGCCTGGGCAGCTTCCTGTCGCTCGATCTGTTCCTCTTCTTCCTGTTCTTCGAGCTGACCCTGCCCCCCATGTACATGCTGATCGGCAAGTGGGGCTTCGAGAACCGCAGCTACGCCGCCGTCAAGTTCTTCATCTACACCTTCGCCGGCTCGGCCCTGATGCTCATCGCCATGCTGGCCCTGGTCTTCATCGACGCCCGCTCGACCGGCGTGGTCACCTTCGACCTGATCGCCAACACCACCGCCCAGCACGTCTCGTCCGGCATCGGGGCGGTGCTGTTCCTCGGCTTCGCCGCCGCCTTCGCCGTCAAGATCCCGGTGTTCCCCTTCCACACCTGGCTGCCCGACGCCCAGGTGGAGGCGCCCACCGGCGGGTCGATGGTCCTCGCCGGCGTGCTGTTCAACCTGGGCACCTACGGGCTGGTCCGCTTCTGCATCGAGCTGTTCCCCCGGGCGTCGGTCGACCTGGCCCCGCTGATGCTCACCCTCGGCGCCGTCGGCATCGTCTACGGCTTCCTCGTCGCCGTGGTGCAGACCGACCTCAAACGGATGATCGCCTACACCCTGGTGGCCGATCTCGGCGTCGTGGTCGTCGGCCTGTTCGGGCTGACGACGCAGGGCATCTCCGGGGGCGTGTACCAGATGGTCAACCACGGCGTGTCGATGGCCGCCATGTTCCTCCTCATCGGCATGGTCGTGGACCGCCTCGGCACCCGCCAGCTGACCGCCATGGGCGGCCTGCAGGCCCGCACCCCGATCCTGGCCGCCGTGTTCATCGTCGTAACCCTGTCGATCGTCGGCGTGCCCGGGCTCAACGGCTTCGTCGGCGAGTTCGTCATGCTCCTCGGCACCTTCCTCACCCATCGCTGGTGGGCGGTGGCGGCCGCCGTCGGCATGGTCCTTTCGGCCCTCGTCTTCCTCTGGGCCTACCAGCAGGTCTTCCACGGCCGGCCCACCGCCCACGCCGCCGGTGTGGCGGTGGCCGACCTGGGTTGGCGCGAGCTGGCGGCCGTGGCGCCCCTCGTGTTCCTGATCGTCCTGCTCGGCGTCTACCCCCGGCCGTTCTTCGAGCGGATCAACCCGTCGGCCACCCGGGTGGTGGCCCACGTGGGCCAGGTCACCGGCCAGTACCCGCCGGCGGTGGCGGAAGGAGCCCGGCCATGATCGCCGCCATCGGCGGGTTCGTCGTCCCCCACATCGAGTACACCGCCATCCTGCCGGAGCTGATCCTGCTGGGCGTGGCCATCATCGTCATGACGGTCGCCTCGCTGTCGTCGCGGCCCTTCCCGGCCGGCTTGTGGGCCGGCGTCACCGCCGCCGCCGGCGCCGCCAGCCTCGGTGCCGCCTGGTACATGTCGAACCAGGTCAACTCGCGGGGCCCCCACACCACCATCGCCGGTGCCATAGCCGTCGACGGCTACAGCGAGTTCTTCCTCGTGGTGCTGTCGATCGCCGTCATCCTCGGCGCCCTGGTCGCCGACAACTTCCTCCGGCGCGAGGGTCTCGACGGGCCCGAGTTCTACGTGCTGGCCATGGTGTCGGCCGCCGGCGCCATGTTCATGTCGGTCGCCAACGACCTGATCGTCGTGTTCCTCGGGCTCGAGACGCTTTCGATCGCCCTCTACGTGCTGGCCGGCTACAACGCCCGGCGTCGAGAGTCGCACGAGGCCGCCCTCAAGTACTTCGTGCTGGGCTCGTTCTCGTCGGCCATCTTCCTCTACGGGGTGGCCCTCACCTACGGCGCCACCGGCTCGACGAACCTGGCCCGCATCGGCGCCTTCCTCGCCGGCAACGTGCTCGTCTCCAACGGGGTGCTGCTCGGCGGCCTCGCCCTCCTCATCGTCGGCCTCGGGTTCAAGGTCGCCGCCGTGCCGTTCCACTCCTGGAGCCCCGACGTCTACCAGGGCTCACCCACGCCGGTCACCGGCTACATGGCGGCGGCGGCCAAGGCCGCCGGCTTCGCCGGGTTGCTGCGGGTGCTGTTCTCCGCCTTCGGGCTGATGCGGGCCGACTGGCAGCCGATCATCACCGTCCTCGCCGCCGTCACCCTGGTGGTGGGGGCGGTGCTGGCCGTGGTGCAGACCGACATCAAGCGCCTGCTGGCCTACTCGTCGATCAACCACGCCGGCTTCGTGCTGGTCGGCCTGGCGGCGGCGTCGGCGGCGGGGCTGTCCGGCTCGCTGTTCTACCTGCTCGTCTACACCTTCATGGTCATCGGCAGCTTCGGTGTCGTGACTCTCGTCGGGCGCACCGGCGACGCCCGCCACCGGCTGGACGACTACCGGGGCCTCGCCCGCGAGCGCCCCATCGTCGCCGCCGTGTTCGCCCTGTTGCTCCTGGCCCAGGCCGGCGTCCCGTTCACCACCGGCTTCCTGGGCAAGTTCTACGTGATCGCCGCCGCCGTCGACGCCCGCTCCTACCCCCTCGCCATCCTGGCCATCCTGTCGGCCGTCGTCGGCGCCTTCTACTACCTGCGGGTGGTGCTGCTCATGTACTCCGACCCGCTACCGGCCGCCGGCCGGGCCGAGGGCGTCGCCCTGCCGCCCGGCACGGCGCTGGTGCTCGTCCTCGCCTCGCTGTTCACCGTGGCCTTCGGCCTGGTGCCCGGGCCCATCGTCGATTTCGCCCACCGGGCCACCCTGCTCTTCTAGGACGACGCCGGCTCCTGGCTCCCGGCGCCGGAAGGCACCAGGAACCGCCCGATCAGCGGCAGCTCCCACACCGACTCGGCCCGGGCCACCGCCATGCCCACTGGCAGCAGGTGCTCGGGGGCGTCGTAGACGAGGTAGCGGGGCTGCCAGTCGGGGTCGAACTTGGCGTTGAACTTCCACAGCGACTCGATCTGCATCGACCCCGACATCCGCCGCAGGATCCAACGCTCGACCCGCTGGGCGGTGCTGTCGCCCGACTCGCCGGCCAGAACGGCCCGCATGGTGGCGAAGTTGAGCCCCAGGCCCCGCCGGCCCGTCTCCCGCAGGTGGCGGGCTGTCTCCACCACCAGGAAGTCGGTGAGCCCGTTGGGGTGGTCGCCGTCGTCGCGGCGCATGAGGTCGAGCGAGTAGCCGTCGATACCGGGGGCCGGCACGTACTGGCAGAAGGCGACCGGCGTGCCGGTCTGGTCGCGGGCCACGGCGAGGAGCAGGCCGCGGTCGTCGGGGTCGAAGGCCCGCCCCAGGGTCATCGAGAAGCCCCGCTCGACGTCTCCCCGCCGGCTCTTGGTCATCACCTCGGCCAGCTGGGCCCGCAGGGTGGCGTCGAGGTCGGCCGGGTCGTGGAAGCTGATGGTGTAGCCGTACTTGGCGATCCGGTTGACGGCCTGACGCAGGCTCTTGTTCTTGCCTCCCTCGAGCGACAGGCGGGTGACGTCGACCACCGCCTCGTCCCCGACGTACATGTCGTGCATGCCGGAGGCCCGGTAGGCCGGCAGCCAGTCCTCGCCCGCCCCCAGCACCGCCAGGGGCCAGGCGTGGGCGTCGACGTGACGGCGGAACGCGGCCCACACCTCGTCGCGCTCGGCCGGCGGCCCGATGGGGTCGGGCGAGACGATGCACGCCCCGCCGTAGATGGCGTAGGCCACGACGGTGTCGCCGTGGAAGAAGAAGTGCTTGTCCGAGCGGAGGGCGAAGTAGTCGAGGGTGCCCCGGCCGTGGCGGGCGAAGATCTCCCGGGCCCGCTCGAGGGAAGCCTCTGACGGGGCCATGCGGTGGACGACCGGGCGGCTCGACAGCCACAGGGCGGCGATCACCAGGGCGATGGTCACCGCCACCAGCGGCGGGGTCAGGAACTCGTCGACCCGGTGGGGCAGGGCGACCAGCCGGATGCCCACCGTCCGGCCGGCGACCGCTTCGACGGCCCGCCAGGGCGACAGCACCGCCCAGCGCCGGTTGACGGCCAGGGTCACCTCGAGGGCGGCGACGCTGACGGCGAAGGTGGCCGCCGCCCCTCCGGCCAGGGTGGCGAGTCCCCGGGCCAAGGAGGGCCGGTCCCACGCGGCGGCGAACGACCGGCGCTGCACGAGGAGAAAGGCGGCCAGGGCCACGCTGAGGGCGGCCTCCTCGAGGTCGACGCCTTTGATCAGGTGGAGGGCCGACGAGCCGGCGAGCAGGGCCAGCGACGCCGTCCACGCCTGGCGCTGACCCCGACGGATGCCCCGGGCCAAGAAGAGCAGGGCCAGGCCGACCAGCGCCACCAGGGCGTCGGCCGTCTGTGAGGCGGCCAGGGGCACCACGTCGCGCAGGATCTCCAACCGGTCGCGCAGGGGCGGGGTGACGGCGGAGACCAGGTCGACCAGGCCGACGACGGCCATCGCCGCCGCCGCCAGGCGGCGGACCCGCCGCAGCCGCAGCCCGGGGTCTGCCTCCGGCGGCCACGACTCGCCCTGGGGGAACGTCGCCACCACGGCCGGGTGGGGGTCGCGCACGGCCCGGTGGCGGGCGGCCACCCGCTCGAGCACGGTGGCGCCGGCCAGGTCGAGGCGGGCGTGCAGGAGCCGGACGTGGAGGTCGGCGCCGGCCTCCAGCTCCACCCACGACAGGAGGCGGTGGGCCAGGAAGACGCTCGGCAGCCACAGCCAGGACTGGTGCTCCTCCACCACCTCGCCGGCGGCGCCGGTGCTGGCGAAGAACCCGGCACCGAGATGGGTCAGCTCGGGGCGAAGGGTGTGGCCGGTGATCAGGCCGGCGTGGCCGGACGTGACCAGGGCCCGGGCCTCGGAACGGGCGGCGGTGTTGATGGCCGTCGCCGGCTCGCCGAGGGCGGCCCGGCGCACAGCGGCGAGGGTATGGCGGCCGAGCAGGGCCAGGGCCGCCACCACCAGCACCAGGTCGATGATGGAGGTGGCCCCGATCAGGGCCAGCCGGTGCTCCCAGCCCGACCCCCCGAGAGTGCGGCCCGGGTGGGTGACCAGGGCGTAGCTCAAGGGGAACTTGACGGCGAAAGCCACGACGAAAGGAACCAGCAGCCACCAGCCGTAGCGGGCGACCCGGCGGTAGAACAGGCGGGAGGCCAGGAAGCGGGGCAGGGCCGAGGGGTCGGTGAGCCGGTCCCGCCCGGCCAGCCACGACGCCCCGCCCAGGGCGGGCAGCACCTCGGTCAGCACGTGGTGGCCGAGCGGCGTCTCGGCCGGGTTGCGGGGATCGTCGACCTGCTGGCGGGGGTCGAAGCGCCGGCCCGACTCCACCCTCACCAGGCGGGTACCGGCCCCGGTGTCGACCCGCAGATCGACGGCGAGGGCGAGCTCGGCTCCGAGACGCGACGCCACCGCACCCGCCGCCCGGGCATCCCACGCCAGCCGGCCGTCGCGGCTGCCGGGAACGCACACCACCCTCCGACCGGCCCCGGCGGCGAAGGCGGCCACGGCGGAGGCCAGCCCCGGGTGGGCGTCGAGGGCGGCGCCGGCCCGGCCGTCGGCCAGGAGGTCGAGCAGGTTGCCGGCGATGACCAGGACGCCGGGACCTTCCCACGCCGACACGGCCTGGGCCAGTCCGGCGGTGGCCGACGTGGACGCGGTCGTGGCCTCTCCGGTCAGCAGCAGATCGCTGACCACCACCACCCTGCCGCCCACCGGGACGGAGACCTCCAGAAGGTCAGAAACCGATGAGTCCATGGGCTGCTGGAAGGCTACCGGCGCGCCCCCATTAGGCTCGGACACCGGTCACAGACGCCACTCCAAGGGGGTCAAACCACATGGCCGACACCGGCGGGGCCGCCCGCCCCGACGAAGGGGCCATCGGCGACTACTTCCTCGAGGAGCGCACCTTCCCCCCGCCCGACGGCTTCCGTCGGGGGGCGCTGGTCTCCGACGACTCGCTGCACCGGGCCGCCGACCAGGACTGGCAGGGGTTCTGGGAGGACCAGGCCCGCCAGCTCGACTGGATCGAGCCCTGGAGCAAGACACTCGAGTGGGACCTGCCGTTCGCCAAGTGGTTCGTGGGCGGCAAGCTGAACGTCTCAGCCAACTGCCTCGACCGCCACGTGGAGGCCGGGCGGGGAGACCGGGTCGCCTACCACTGGGAGGGCGAGCCGGGCGACACCCGCACCATCACCTACGCCGAGCTGCTCGACGAGGTCGCCCGCTTCGCCAACGTGCTCAAGGGCCTCGGCGTGTCGCGGGGCGACCGGGTCGCCATCTACATGCCGATGATCCCCGAGCTGCCGGTGGCCATGCTGGCCTGTGCCCGCGTCGGCGCCCCCCATTCGGTGGTGTTCGGAGGGTTCTCGGCCGACGCCCTGCGGGGCCGGATCAACGACGCCGAGGCCAAGGTGCTGATCACCGCCGACGGCGGGTACCGCCGGGGCGCGGCCGTGCCCCTCAAGGCCAACGCCGACGTCGCCATGGAGGAGGCCCCCTCCATCACCTCGGTGGTCGTGGTGCGCCGCACCGGCGGCGAGGTGACCATGGCCGCAGGCCGCGACCACTGGTGGCACGACCTGATGGCCTCGGCGTCGCCCGACTGCCCCCCGGAGCCCATGGACTCCGAGGACCTTCTCTATCTCCTCTACACGTCGGGGACCACGGCCAAGCCCAAGGGCATCATGCACACGACCGGCGGCTACCTGACGCACTGCGCCTTCACCCACCGCTACGTGTTCGACCTGCACCCCGACACCGACGTCTACTGGTGTGCGGCGGACATCGGCTGGGTCACCGGGCACAGCTACATCGTCTACGGGCCGCTGGCCAACGGGGCCACCAGTGTCATGTACGAGGGCACGCCCGACCACCCCGACCGCGACCGCTGGTGGTCGATCGTCGAGCGCTACGGGGTGACCATCCTCTACACCGCCCCCACCGCCATCCGCACTTTCATGAAGTGGGGGACGAGCTATCCGGAGGCCCACGACATGTCGAGCCTGCGGCTGCTCGGGTCGGTCGGCGAGCCCATCAACCCCGAGGCGTGGGTGTGGTACTGGCGCCACATCGGCGGCGAGCGCTGCCCGGTGGTCGACACATGGTGGCAGACCGAAACCGGCGGCATCATGATCTCGCCCCTGCCCGGCACCACCGTGCTCAAGCCCGGCTCGGCCACCTTCCCCCTGCCCGGGATGGCCGCCGAGGTGGTGGACGACTCGGGCCAGCCGGTGAAGAAGGGCGGCGGCTACCTGACGCTCACCCGTCCCTGGCCCGGCATGCTGCGCGGCATCTACGGCGACCCCGAGCGCTACCAGGAGACCTACTGGAGCCGCTTCCCCGGCCGCTACTTCGCCGGGGACGGGGCCAAGCTCGACGACGAGGGCTACTTCTGGCTGCTGGGCCGGGTGGACGACGTGATGAACGTGTCCGGGCACCGGGTGTCGACCACCGAGGTGGAGTCGGCCCTGGTCGACCACCCGACCGTCGCCGAGGCCGCGGTCGTGGGCGCCAACGACGCCACCACCGGCCAGGCGATCGTCGCCTACGTGACCCTCAAGTCGGGCAATGAGCCGAGCGACGAGCACGGTGAGCTGCTCCGCCGCCACGTCGCCCAGCGGATCGGGCCCATCGCCCGGCCCAAGACGATCATCTTCACCGACGACCTGCCCAAGACCCGCAGCGGCAAGATCATGCGGCGCCTGCTGCGCGACGTGGCCGACGGGCGCGACCTCGGCGACACCACCACCCTCGCCGATCCCACCGTCGTCGAAGAGATCCGCCGGCGGGCGGCGGCCAGCCCCGGCGAGGAGTGAGCCTCTTCGATCCCGACAACTGGCGGTGGAGGCGGGGGCCGGTGTCCGGCCCCGCCGTGATCTTCGACCTCGACGGGGTGCTGTCCGACGCCGCCAGCCGCCAGCACTACATCGAGTCGGGCCGGGGTGACTGGGACGCCTTCTTCGACGCCTGCGGGGACGACCCCCTGATCGAGGAGGTGGCGGTCCTGCTCGAGCTGCTCGAGCCGAGCCTGCACACGGTGATGCTCACCGCCCGGCCCATCCGGGTCCAACCCCAGACCCTCGCCTGGCTGCACCGCTACGAGCTGCGCTGGGACCTGCTGGTGATGCGCGACTTCGGCGACTACCGCTCGGCCCGCTCCTTCAAGCAGATGACGGTGCAGGACCTGCGCCGGCGGGGGATCGAGCCCAAGCTGGCCTTCGAGGACGACCGGCGCAACCTCGAGATGTTCCGCTACGAGGGCATCCATTGCGTCTACATCCACTCCGGCTACTACGAGTAGCCCGGATGCGCCGGGAACCAAACCGGCCCCGGTAACGTTGAAGCGAGCGAGATGAGCCGCAACACCATCAAGACCTACGTCCTTCTGGCCGGTCTCGGCGGCCTGATGGTCCTCATCGGCGGGGCCATCGGCCGGGGCAGCGGAGCCGCCATCGGGCTCGTCATCGCCCTGTTGTTCACCGGGGGCTCGTACTGGTTCTCCGACACCATCGCCATCAAGGCCGCCCGGGCCGTGCCCGTCACCGAGGCCCAGATGCCCGAGTACTACAAGGTCGTGCGCGAGCTGACCGAGCGGGCCGGCATGCCCATGCCGAAGCTGTACGTCACCCCGGACCTCCAGCCCAACGCCTTCGCCACCGGGCGCAGCCCCGACCACGCCGCCGTGGCCGTCACCCAGGGGATCCTCCAGGTCCTCGACTGGGCCGAGCTGCGCGGGGTCCTGGCCCACGAGCTGTCCCACGTGCGCAACCGCGACATCCTCATCGGGTCGGTGGCCGCGGCCATCGCCATGGGCATCACCTTCATCTCCCGGATGATGTTCTGGTTCGGCGCCGGCGAGGAGGAGGGCAACGGCGTCGTCGGGCTGGTGGCCACCCTCGCCATGGCCATCCTCGCCCCCATGGCGGCGTTCCTCCTGCAGATGGCGGTCACCCGCAGCCGCGAGTACGAGGCCGACCGCTCCGGCGCCCGACTCATCGGCGACGGCGAGCCCCTCGCCCGGGCCCTGGCCAAGATCGAAGCCGGCGTGCGGGCGGTGCCGATGAACGTGCAGCCGGCCGAGGCGTCGATGTTCATCGTCAACCCCCTAAGCGGGCGGCGGGTCAACTTCTCCAGCCTGTTCATGACCCACCCGCCGACCGACGAGCGCATCGCCCGGCTGCGGGCCGGGGAGTGGCGCCAGAACGTCTGAGCCGGCCGGCCCCCGGGGGTCAGTCGCGGAAGTTCTGGAACTGCAGGGGGATGCCGAAATCCTCCGCCTTGAGGGCGGCGATCACCGCCTGCAGGTCGTCGCGCTTCTTGCCCGTCACCCGCACCTGGTCGCCCTGGGTCTGGGATGAGACGCCCTTGAGGCCCATGTCCTTGATGTGCTTGTTAATGCGCTTGGCGTGATCCGAGGAGATGCCGGCGGTCAGGTCGGCCGTCTGGCGCACCGTGGCCTTGCTGGCCTCCTCCACCTTTCCGTAGGAGAGGGACTTGAGCGACACCTCGCGACGGACCAGCTTCTCCTCCAGCACCTGGACGACGGCTTTCAGCCGGTCCTCGGTCCCCGACCGCAGGGTGATCTGGTTGCCCGCCAGCTCAATGGACGATCCGGTGTCCTTGAAGTCGAACCGGGTGGCGACCTCGCGGCTGGCCTGGTCGACCGCGTTGCGGACTTCCTGCATGTCGACCTCGGAAACCACGTCAAAACTCGGCATACCGAGACGCTATCCTCGCCCCGGCGGGTCGGTGCCCGAGCGGCCAAAGGGAGCAGACTGTAAATCTGCCGGCTCAGCCTACGGAGGTTCGAATCCTTCCCGGCCCACCAAGCCCCCGGCCCCGGCGACGCCGGGGCCACCCCTCAGCGCCGGGACGATTCGATTTCCGCGGGAAAAAGCTCCCCAAAGTTGCATGGTGAGGCGCAGGTTCTGGCAATGTCTACGCCCATGTGGCGAGCGGCGGCCGATACTGACGCGCCTTCGGCGCTGCGGCGATGGTGGGCGTCCACCGCGGCTCCTACCCTCGAGTCGGTAGGCGAGCCGGAGGCGGCCCGCCACCCCGTAGCCCTCCTCGCCCGCCCGGCCCTGCTCGGCCTGGTGGCGACCATCGCCATCACCTTCGGGGCCTCGCAGGACAGCTCGGTCTTCGCCTTCAAGAGCCCGGGGGCCTGGTTCTTCGGCATCCCCTCGATGACCACGCCGCCCGGCCGGGGGCTGCTGCTGTCGCTGGTCGCCTCCTACGGGGGCATGTTCCTGCTCCTCCGGGTGTGGCTGGAGACCTGCTCGCTGCTGAGCCGCCACCCGGGCATCGCCGTGCGGGCCATCGCCGTCATGGGCTCGCTGTGGGTCATCCCGCTGCTGGTCGCCCCGCCCCTGTTCAGCAAGGACATCTACAGCTACGCCGCCCAGGGGGCCATGGTCACCCACGGGATCAGCCCCTACCACCACGGGCCCTCCGCCCTGGGGCCGGGGCCCTACCTGAACTCGGTCGACCCCCTGTGGCGCAACGCCCCCGCCCCCTACGGTCCGCTCTGGCTCTCCCTCGACGGCATCGTCACCAGCGTCACCGCCCACCACGTGCTGGCCACCGTGGTCGGCCTGCGGCTGCTGGCCCTGGTGGGGGTGGTGCTGGCGGCCGCCTCCCTGCCGACCCTCGCCCGGGGGACCGGCCGCGACGCCGCCACCGTGTTCGCCCTCGGGGCCCTCAACCCCGTCGTGCTCCTCCACCTGATCGCCGGGGCCCACAACGACGCCCTCATGATCGGGCTGCTCATGGCCGGGCTGGCCCTGGCCAAGCGCAACCGGCCCGTCCTCGGCGTGATCGTGTGCACCCTGGGCGCGGCGGTGAAGGCCCCCGCCGCCCTCGGGGTCGTCTACATCGGCTGGCACTGGCTGGGCGACGGCACCCCGTGGCGCGAGCGGATGCGGCCGCTGGTGTCCGCCGGCATGCTCGCCATCGCCGTCATGGCCGTCCTGTCGGCCGCCTCCGGGCTCGGCTGGGGATGGCTCGGCGCCCTGGGCACCCCCGGGGTGGTGCGGTCGTGGACCGACCCGCCCACCGAGATCGGACTGGTGGTGGGGACCATCACCCACTTCCTCGGCCTGGGGCTCGGCGTCACCGGCGCCATCACCATCATGCGCGCCCTCGGCCTGGCGGTGTCCCTCGGCGCCTCGGTGGCCCTCCTTCTGGCCAGCGACCGCATCGGCCAGCTCAAGGCCATCGGGCTCAGCCTGCTCCTCGTGGTCGTGCTCGGTCCGGTGGTGCAGCCCTGGTACCTGGCCTGGGGGATCCTGGTGCTGGCCCCGGTGGCCTTCGGCCGCTGGCGCACCGCCCTGGTCGCCACGACCATGGTCGGCGCCTTCATCGGCTTTCCCGGCGGCACCCTGTTCCTCGGCCAGCTGGGCCGGTCCAGCCTGTGGTCGGTGGCCCTCGCCGTGGCCGTCCTGGTCGCCATACCGGCCCCGCCGATCATCGCCCGGGTCCGCCAGCTGATCGCCTACCGCCGCCCGCTCGTCATCGAGCTCGACTAGGCGTGCCGGCCCGGCGGGCCTCCACCCGTCCCCCGTCGGCCCGGGCCCTGGCCGCCGCCTCCGAGCAGGTCGCCGCCGTCGACGGGGTGATGGCCGCCCTGTACCGACGGCACGGCCCCTGCACCCTCAGCCGCCCGTCGGCCCGGCGGGGCGACCGGGGCGCCGGGCCCTACTTCTCCGCCCTGGCCGAATCGGTCCTCTACCAGCAGCTGGCCGGCTCGGCCGCCGCCGCCATCCACCGCCGCCTGCTCGACGTGGTCGGCGAGCTCACCCCCGAGGCCGTCGCCGGCGCCGGCGACGAGGCCCTGCGGGGCGCCGGCCTGTCGCGGGCCAAGGCGGCGACCATCGCCAACCTGGCCCGGGCCGTCGCCTCCGGCGAGCTCGACCTCGGGGCGGTGGCGACCTCACCCGACGACGAGGTGGTGGCCACCCTGTCGCGCCTGCCGGGCATCGGTCCGTGGACGGCCCAGATGTTCTGCATCTTCACCCTCGGCCGCCTCGACGTGTGGCCCACCACCGACTACGGGGTGCGCAAGGGGTACGCCATCGCCTACGGCCACGAGGACCTACCCGCCCCCCGGGCCCTCGCCGACCTCGGGGAGCCGTACCGCCCCTACCGCAGCGTGGCCGCCTGGTACCTGTGGCGGGCCGTCGAGTCGCCGCCGGGCTGACCGCGGCGGTCGCCGGACCGCTCAGCCGATCAGGCGCTGCATCAGCACCACGTCGAGCCAGCGGCCGAACTTGCGCCCCACCTCGCGCTCGACGCCGACGACGTCGAACCCGCACGAGCGGTGGAGGCCGATGGAGGCCTCGTGGCCGCCGACGATGCGGGCCATCACCGCGTGGAACCCGTGCGACTGGGCCAGACGCAGCAGCTCCTCGAGGACCGCCTGGCCCACCCCCCGGCCCCGCCAGTCGGGATGCACGTAGACCGAGTCCTCCACCGTCGTCGAGTAGGCGGGACGGGAGCGGTAGGGGCTGAGCGACCCGAATCCGACCACGGCCCCGGCGTCCTCGGCCACCACGGCCGGATGGGCACCCGAGTGCTCGTCCAGCCACCGGCGCTGCTCGTCAGCGTCGCGGGGGACGAGGTCGAAGGTGACCGTCGAGCCGGTCACCTCGAGGTTGTAGATGTGGCGGATCGCCTCGTCGTCGTCGTGTTTCGCCAGCCGCACCCGCACCGCGCGACCTTACGAGCGGAGACCGGGCCGGCGGAGGAGCCCGCTGACCGCCGGGTAAGATGCCGACCTTGCGGCCCGGTCGGGTCGCCCGCCCCCTTAGCTCAGTCGGCAGAGCACAGCCATGGTAAGGCTGGTGTCGTCGGTTCGATTCCGACAGGGGGCTCCCACCTCCACCGAGCTCCGCCCCGGCGTGGCGCCGACTGGCTCGGTCCCACCCCCCTCGGTAGGTTCGCCTCGGTGACCAGGACCGCGGCCCGGCTCCCCGCCGCCTTCCTCGCCGCACTGGTCGCCGCCGCCCTGCTGGCCGCCTGCGGGGACGGCCGCCCGGCGCCCCCCGCCCCGTCGGTCGGGCTCACCCAGGACCGACCCGTCGACCCGTCCGTCGCCACCGCCGCCCTCACTGACGAGGACGGCCGGCCCCTCGCCCTGGCGTCGCTGCGCGGCCACGTGGTGGTGCTCGCCTCGTTCCTCACCTCGTGCCAGGAGGTGTGCCCCCTCACCACCGGGGCGTTCCTCACCCTCCGCCACGACCTGGCCGCCGCCGGCCTCGCCCACCAGGTCGACCTGGTCGAGGTCACCGTCGACCCCGAGCGCGACGACCCCGCCCGCCTGGCCGCCTACGCCAGGCTCAGCGGCACCGACTGGCCGCTGCTCACCGCCCCCGCCCCCACCCTGGCCGCCTTCTGGCGCTTCTTCGGCGCCTACTACCAGAAGGTCCCCGAGGGGTCGCCGCCCGGGCTCGACTGGCAGACCGGCCGCCCCTACACCTACGACGTCGACCACTCGGACCTGCTGGTCGTCCTGGACGCCTCCGGCCACGAGCGCTTCGTCACCGAGGGGCTTCCCGACGTGGGGGGCCGACTCCCGGACCGGCTGCGCCGGCTGCTCGACTCCCAGGGCCTGGCCAACCTGGCCCACCCCGGCCAGGGGTCCTGGACCGCCTCCGACCTGCGCCAGGCGGTGGCCTGGGTGCTGGGGCGGCCGGTGCCGGCCGCCGGGCCGGGGGGCTAGGATCGCATGATGTAGCTCCGTCGGCGCGCGCCTGCCGGAGCCCTGGCGGCGTAGCTCAGTTGGTTAGAGCACACGGCTCATAATCGTGTGGTCGTCGGTTCGAGTCCGACCGCCGCTACCGGCCCCCCGACAGGGACGGCCAGCAACCAGACCCTCCAGCGAAGGCACACCGGGAGAATCGTGATGGCGAAGAAGAAGTTCGAGCGTTCCAAGCCGCATCTGAACGTTGGGACGATGGGTCATATTGATCATGGGAAGACGACGTTGACGGCGGCGATTACGAAGGTGTTGCACGAGCGGAACCCGGATGTTGCTTTTACGCCGTTCGATCAGATTGATAAGGCTCCGGAGGAGAAGGCGCGGGGGATCACGATCTCTATTGCCCATGTGGAGTATGAGACGGATAACCGGCATTACGCGCATGTGGATATGCCGGGGCACGCGGATTACATCAAGAACATGATTACGGGCGCGGCTCAGGTGGATGGGGCGATTTTGGTGGTGTCGGCGGCGGATGGTCCGATGCCTCAGACCCGTGAGCATGTGTTGTTGGCCCGCCAGGTGGGTGTGCCTTACATCGTGGTGGCGTTGAACAAGGCGGACATGGTGGACGACCCGGAGCTTTTGGATCTGGTGGAGTTGGAGGTCCGGGAGTTGTTGTCGGAGTACGAGTTCCCTGGTGATGACACTCCGGTGGTTCGGGTGTCGGCGTTGAAGGCGTTGGAGGGGGACGAGAAGTGGGCTGAGGCGATCGTGGAGTTGATGTCGGCGGTTGACACGTATGTGCCGGAGCCGACCCGGGACACGGATAAGCCGTTCCTGATGCCGATCGAGGATGTGTTCTCGATTACGGGTCGGGGGACGGTGGTGACCGGCAAGATCGAGCAGGGGATCTTGAAGGTGGGCGACAACGTGGAGATTGTGGGTTTGCGGCCTACTCAGACCACGGTGTGTACCGGGGTGGAGATGTTCCGCAAGCTGTTGGATGAGGGCCAGGCGGGCGACAATGTGGGGGCGCTTCTTCGGGGGACGAAGAAGGAGGAGGTGGAGCGGGGCCAGGTTTTGTGTAAGCCGGGTTCGATCACTCCGCACACCAATTTCGAGGCGAATGTGTATGTGTTGACCAAGGAGGAGGGCGGCCGTCATAAGCCGTTCTTCAATAATTACCGGCCGCAGTTCTATTTCCGGACGACGGATGTGACGGGGTCGATCACTTTGCCGGAGGGGACGGAGATGGTGATGCCGGGTGATAACACGACGATGACGGTGGAGTTGCAGAAGCCGATCGCTATGGACGAGGGGTTGCGGTTCGCTATCCGCGAGGGCGGCCGGACCGTCGGCGCCGGCCGGGTCACCAAGATCCTCAAGTAATCCGACCGGGCCGCCGGCCACCCCGGCGGCCCGCCCATCCAGGAGGGGCCCGATGGCCAAGAACGAGAAGCGGGTGAAGGTCACCCTCGCCTGCGAGAACTGCAAGCGGCGCAACTACATCACGGTCAAGAACAAGCAGAACGACCGCGAGCGGATCGAGATGAAGAAGTACTGCAGGTGGGACCGGCAGCACACGCTGCACCGCGAGACCCGCTGACGGCGTCCTCGCCCGCCCGGCTGGCCGCAGGGGCCCGCTGGGGCGGGGAGACGCCCGAGGCCCTGGTCGACGCGGCCCGGGCCGGTGACCGTTCCGCCTTCGAGGAGCTGGTAAGGGCCACCTACGCCGACACCTACGCCCTCGCCTTCCGGATGACCGGCGACGAGGAGGACGCCAGCGACGTCCTGCAGGAGGCCTACCTCCGCGCCTACCGGGGGCTGCGCCGCTTCCGGGGCGATGCCGCCTTCTCCACCTGGCTGTACCGGATCACCGCCAACTGCGCCTCCACCCACGTGACCCGCCGGGGCCGCACCCGCACCAGCGTGCTCTCCCCCGACGCCGTGGTCCCCGACGATCGGCCCGAGCACGACCCCGAGGCCCGGGCCAGCGTCAACTCCGACCGGGCCCGGGTGGCCGCCGCCGTGGCCGACCTACCGCCCCGGCTGCGGGCCGTGGTCGTGCTGCGCGACGTCTACGACCTGCCCCACGAGGCCATCGCCGCCGAGCTGGGCATCAGTGAGACGGCGGCCAAGGTCCGCCTGCACCGGGCCCGCAAGCGGTTGCGCGAGCGGCTCTTCCCACTGCGGGGAGAGAGCGCCGACGGGAGCGACCCATGAGGTGCGAGGAGGTCGCCGAGCTGCTCCCCGACGTCCTCGAGGGCGGCGCCGGCGCCCCAGCGCGGGCCGTCCGACACGTCGAGACCTGTCTGCGCTGCCAGGCCGAGCTGGCCCAGTACCGCCGGCTGCTGCGGGCCCTGCGCCAGCTGCGCTTCCAGCTGCCCGAGCCGCCGGCCGGACTGCTCTCGTCGCTCCTCGGCGGCGTGGAGGCCTCCGCCGAGCGCCACGCCCTGCGGGCCGCCTTGCTGCGGCGAAGGGTCGCCTACGCCGCCGCCCTCGCCGTGGCCGGGGCCGCCGGGGCGGCGGGCGCCGCCGTGCTCGCCGGCCGCTCCCGCGACCGCATCCGCCTGGCCGGCTGACCTGGGCGGGCGGGCCCGACCGCCCGCTCGGCGACGTCGGCACAGGGCCGATTCGCCCCTGCCGGCGACGGAGGCCCTGATCAGGCCCGGTGCTATCCTCGGCGGGGGCAGGAACCCTCACAGGGCAGTAGCTCAATCTGGCAGAGCACCGGTCTCCAAAACCGGCGGTTGGGGGTTCGAGTCCCTCCTGCCCTGCTCGACGCCATCCAGGCAAGGACGCCGTGAACCGACAGACCAAGCGCATGATGCAGCGCCAGGGCCAGCTGGACGCCGACGGCTCCCCGGTGGGCACCGAGGACGCCCCGACCCGGGCGGTGCCCCCGGCTCCTCGCCCCGCGCCCAGCCGGGTGGCAGGGGCGGCGGCGGGCCCGGTCGGCTTCGTCCGCGAGATCCGCGGCGAGCTGCGCAAGGTGGCCTGGCCCACCCGCGAAGAGGTCACCAACTACTCGGGTGTCGTGATCGTCACCCTGGTCCTGCTGGTGGGCTTCATCTTCGCCCTCAACCTCGCCTTCTCCCACGCCATCTCAGCCCTGTTCGGAACATGAGCGATCTCTCCGCAGAAGAACCCACCAGCTCCACGTCCACCGACGCCGTCTGGGCGGCGGCCGAGGCCGTCGCCGAGGGCCACGCCCCCGACACCGCCCCGGCCGATGACGACGCTGGGGGCGGCGACGCCGGGGGCCACGTGGCCCTGGCCGGCCCCTCCGACGAGGGCGACGCCGCCGTCGAGGTGGTCGACGTCGAGGAGCTGCTCGACGAGGAGGCCGAGGAGGAGGAGGAGCTCCCCCGGGTCGAGAGCCCCTACGACCGGCCCGGCCAGTGGTTCGTGGTGCACACCTACGCCGGCTACGAGAACAAGGTGAAGTCCAACCTCGAGAGCCGGATCTCCTCCATGAACATGGAGGACCGGATCTTCGAGGTCGTCATCCCCATGGAGGACGTCATCGAGTTCAAGGGCGGCAAGAAGGTCGTCGTCCAGAAGAAGGTGTTCCCGGGCTACCTGCTGGTCCGCCTCGACCTCGACGACGACGCCTGGCACGTCGTGCGCGACACCCCCGGGGTGACCGGGTTCGTCGGCCTGGGCTCCAAGCCGACCCCGCTCAGCCGACGCGAGGTCGAAGACATCCTCCAGGTGAAGCAGGAGACGGCGACCGGCGGGGCGGCGGCCAAGAAGACCCGGCCCCGCCTGGAGTACGAGGTGGGCGAGACGGTCCGGGTCCGCGAGGGCCCCTTCGCCGACTTCTCCGGCCAGATCGCCGAGATCAACGAGGACCAGCTCAAGCTCAAGGTGCTGGTCAACATCTTCGGGCGCGAGACTCCGGTCGAGCTCGAGTTCAGCCAGGTCGCCAAGCTCTAGGCCGGCCAGGAGAGAGACGGGAAGAAGCACATGGCGAAGAGACGCGTCGTCGCAGTGGTGAAGATCCAGCTCCCGGCGGGGGCGGCCACCCCGGCCCCACCGGTCGGCACGGCCCTCGGCCCCCACGGCGTGCAGACCATGGAGTTCTGCAAGCAGTACAACGCGGCGACCGAGAACCAGCGGGGCACGGTCGTTCCGGTCGAGATCACCATCTACGAGGACCGCAGCTTCACCTTCGTCCTCAAGACCCCGCCCACGCCGGTCCTGCTCCGCCAGGCCGCCGGCGTCGAGAAGGGCTCGTCGACCACCGGCAAGGAGGCGGCGGGCAGCATCACCGACGCCCAGCTGACCGAGATCGCCCAGATCAAGATGCCCGACCTCAACGCCAACGACATCGAGTCGGCCAAGAAGCAGGTGGCCGGCACGGCCCGGTCGATGGGCATCACCGTCGGCCGCTAGCGCCGCCGTCACCAACCGTCCGGGACGACCTCGCCCGGCGGACCAGCAACGGGGCCCCGCCCCACGGACAGAGGGAGGCAGACATGCCGGCCAGAGGAAAGAAGTACACCGACGCCCTGAAGCGGTTCGATCGCCAGGCCGTCCACGGCCCCGCTGAGGCCATCGAGCTGGTCAAGACCATGGCCCCGGCCAAGTTCGACGAGACCGTCGAGCTCGCCGTCCGGCTGGGTGTCGACCCCCGCCGGGCCGACCAGATCGTACGAGGGACCGTGGCCCTGCCCGCCGGCACCGGCAAGGACGTGCGCGTCGCCGTGTTCGCCGCCGGGGAGGCCGCCGCCGACGCCCGGGCGGCCGGCGCCAACGTGGTCGGGGCCGACGACCTGGTGACCCGGGTCCAGGAGGGCTTCCTCGACTTCGACGTCGCCATCGCCACCCCCGACCTCATGGGCCAGGTTGGGCGGCTGGGCCGGGTCCTCGGGCCCCGGGGCCTCATGCCCAACCCGAAGACGGGCACGGTCACGACCGACGTCGGCCGGGCCGTCACCGAGTTCAAGGGCGGGCGGGTGGAGTACCGCACCGACCGGGTCGGCAACGTCCACGTGCCGGTGGGCAAGGTCTCGTTCGACCGGGCCCGGCTGCTCGAGAACTTCCGGGCCGTCATGGACGAGCTCATCCGGGCCAAGCCGGCCGCGGCCAAGGGCCGCTACGTGAAGTCGGTGACCCTGTCGTCGACCATGGGGCCCGGCGTCCGGGTCGACCCCAACCGGATCCGCCTGACCGACGAGGAGATGGCCGCCGCCTCGGCGTAGTAGCCTCCGCAGCCGACAACCGAGCTTTCTGCCGGAGACATCAGGTGCGCCGCAGGGCGCCTAAGGGGCCGAGAGCCCGCCTGACGAGGCGGACCCCTGGGTGACTGGGCGTTCGTCGCGTGTCCGGCGGGCGCCCTTTCCGTTCCCAGAGGAAGAGCCATGGACAACCCCAGGCCCGAGAAGGTGGCCGTGGTGGACGAGGTCAGCGAACGCCTCCGCTCCACCTCCGGAGCCATCCTCACCGAGTACCGCGGCCTGAAGGTCGGTGAGCTGGCCCAGCTGCGCCGGGCCCTGCGCGAGGTCGGCGGCGAGTACAAGGTCTACAAGAACACCCTCGTCCGCTTCGCCGTGCGCGATCTGGGCCTGGCCGAGCTCGAGGAGCTGCTCACCGGGCCGACGGCGGTCGCCTTCGTCGACGGCGACGCCGCCGCCGTGGCCAAGGCGCTGCGCGACTTCTCCCGGACCAACCCCGCCCTGGTGGTCAAAGGCGGCCTGCTCGGGGGCAAGATCCTCTCCGCCGAGCGGACCTCCGCCCTGGCCGAGCTCCCCTCCCGTGAGGTGCTCCTCGCCCGCTTCGCCGGCGGCCTGGCCGCCCCGCTCCAGCAGCTGGCCGGCCTCATCGCCGCCCTGCCCCGCAACTTCGCCTACGGCCTCAAGGCGCTGATCGACCAGGGCGGCGGCCCGGGCGCTCCTGCCGCGTCGTCCGCCCCAGAGGCGCCGGCCCCGCCGGAGGCGGCTGAGGCCGAAACCCCCGCCGAGGCCGAGGCGCCCGCACCGGAGGCGGCTGAGGCCGAGGCCCCGCCCGCCGCTGAAGCCCCCGCCGCTGACGCTCCCGACGCTGAAGCCACCGACTCGCCCGCCGCCGAGGCGGCACCCGAAGACCCGACCGAACAGCAGTAACCCCTTCAAGGAGACACCAATGGCCGCAACCAAAGAAGAGATCCTCGACGCCATCTCGAGCATGACCGTCCTCGAGCTGTCCGAGCTGCTCAAGGAGTTCGAGGAGCGCTTCGGCGTCACCGCCGCCGCCCCCGTGGCCGTCGCCGGCGTCGCCGCCGCCCCGGGCGGCGGGGGCGAGGCCGCCGCCGCCGAGGAGGAGAAGGACGAGTTCGACGTCGTCCTCTCCGCCGCCGGCGACAAGAAGATCCAGGTCATCAAGGAGGTCCGGGCCCTCACCAGCCTCGGCCTCAAGGAGGCCAAGGATCTCGTCGACAGCGCCCCCAAGCCGGTCCTGGAGAAGGTGTCCAAGGAGGACGCCGAGAAGGCCAAGGCGCAGCTCGAGGGCGCCGGCGCCACCGTCGAGCTCAAGTAGCAGTCGGCTCCGCCCCGCGGGTTCCGGCCGCCGGCGGGTCGGGGCCCCCCACCGGGCCGGGCCCGAATGGCCGCGAAACCCTTGACCTCGGAGGCCCCCAGGCCTTACCCTGCCCGGGAGCCCCGCAGGGGGTTGTGTTGGCGTCCGCCCGCGTCTACTATCGCGGGTTGCCGTGCCCGCCCCCCGAGCGACCCTGATTTCAGGATGCTGCCCAAGCGCGCCCGGACGCTTGTTCCTTCTCGGCCACTCGGCCGACCCGCCCGCGAGCGAGGAGTAGGCCCTTGCCGTCCCGTTCCAAGTCCCCGGAACGCTTTACTTTCGCCAACCTCGACGAGGTTCTGCCGCTGCCTGACCTCGTGGCCATCCAGCGTGACTCGTTCCAGGACTTCCTGAACGAGGGGTTGGCGGAGACCTTCGCCGACATCAGCCCCATCGAGGACTTCACCGGCACCCTTCGGCTGGAGTTGGAGTTCGACCCCAGCGATCCCGACCTCCGCCCGCCGCCGAAGTTCAGCGTCGAGGAGTGCAAAGAGAAGGACATGACCTACGCCGCGCCCATCTTCGTGCGCGCCCGGTTCATGAACGCCTCCACCGGCGAGATCAAGGAGCAGACCGTCTTCATGGGGGACTTCCCGATGATGACGGACAAGGGCACCTTCATCGTCAACGGCACCGAGCGGGTCGTCGTCAGCCAGCTGGTCCGGTCCCCGGGCGTCATCTTCCAGCCCGGGCGCGACGCCAAGACCATCGTCACCGGCACCATCCATCCCTACCGGGGCGAGTGGATCGAGTTCGACGTCGAGGCCAAGCCGGGCAAGGACATCACCGCCGGCACCCGGGTGGCCCGCAAGCGCCGCCTGTCCCTTTTCGTCCTGCTCCGGGCCCTCGGCTACGAGGACGAGGCCCTCCTCAGCCGGTTCGTCCGTCATTTCGACTTCCTCGAAGGCCAGTGGGAGAAGGAGCGCGACCTCGCACCCAGCCGCGAGGAAGCCCTCCTCGAGATCTACAAGCGGGCCCGGCCGGGTGAGCCGCCCTCGGTCGAGTCGGCCCGCGCCTACTTCGAGAACGCCTTCTTCAACCCGAAGCGCTACGACCTGACCAAGGTCGGCCGGCACAAGCTGAACAAGAAGCTGGGCCCCGAGATCGAGAAGATCGCCACCATCCTCGACGCCGACATCGAGCGGCCGGCGGTCGACCAGGGGGTGCTGTCGCCGTCCGAGATGCTGGCCGCCGCCAGCTACCTGCTCCACCTGGCCAACGGCGAGTCGGGTTACCGCCTCGACGACCAGGACCACTTCGCCAACCGGCGCATCCGCTCGGTCGGCGAGCTGATCCAGAACCAGGTCCGGGTGGGCCTGTCGCGGATGGAGCGGGTCGTGCGCGAGCGCATGACCACCCAGGACGTCGAGGCGATCACCCCTCAGACGCTGATCAACATCCGGCCGGTGGTCGCCGCCATCAAGGAGTTCTTCGGCACCAGCCAGCTCTCCCAGTTCATGGACCAGAACAACCCGCTGTCCGGTCTGGCCCACAAGCGGCGGCTCTCCGCCCTCGGCCCCGGCGGCCTGTCCCGCGAGCGGGCCGGCTTCGAGGTCCGAGACGTCCACACCTCCCACTACGGGCGGATGTGCCCGATCGAGACGCCTGAGGGCCCGAACATCGGGCTCATCGGCGCCCTCGCCACCTACGCCCGGGTCAACAAGTTCGGCTTCATCGAAACGCCGTACCACCCGGTGAAGGACGGCAAGGTCGACCGCAACCCCAAGAACGTGGTCTACCTGGCCGCCGACGACGAGGAAGAGCACGTCATCGCCCAGGCCAACGCCGCCCTCGACGAGGAGGGCCGCTTCGTCAACGACCGGGTCCTCGTCCGCCGTGGGCCCCAGGGCGCCGGCGTGCGGGTCGGCGCCACCAGCACCTCCTACGGCACCACCAGCGAGGTCGACTTCGTGCCGCCCTCCGAGGTGGACCTCATGGATGTGTCGCCGAAGCAGATCGTGTCGGTGTCGACGGCCCTGATCCCCTTCATCGAGCACGACGACGCCAACCGGGCCCTGATGGGCGCCAACATGCAGAAGCAGGCCGTTCCCCTCATCGTGCCGGAGGCGCCGTTCATCGGCACCGGCGTCGAGGCCCGCGCCGCCCAGGACGCCGGTGACGTCGTCCTCGCCGAGGGCAACGGCACCATCGCCGAGGTGACCGGCGACCAGATCGTCGTCGAGTACGAGGCCGGCCAGAAGGACCGGCTGGGCAACAACCTCGGTCGCAAGATCTACCGGCTGGCCAAGTTCCGCCGGTCCAACCAGAACACCTCGATCAACCAGAAGTCCCTCGTGTGGGAGGGCGACAAGGTCCGCACCGGCGACGTGCTGGCCGACGGCCCCGCCACCCACAACGGCGAGCTGGCCCTGGGCAAGAACCTGCTCGTCGCCTTCATGCCGTGGGAGGGCTACAACTTCGAGGACGCCATCATCCTCTCCGAGCGGCTGGTGCGCGACGACGTGCTCACCTCGATACACATCGAGGAGCACGAGGTCGACGCCCGCGACACCAAGCTAGGCGCCGAGGAGATCACCCGCGACATCCCGAACCTGTCCGAGGAGATCCTGAAGGACCTCGACGAGCGGGGCATCATCCGCATCGGGGCCGAGGTCGGCCCGGGCGACGTGCTGGTCGGCAAGGTCACCCCCAAGGGAGAGACCGAGCTCACCCCCGAAGAGCGCCTGCTCCGGGCCATCTTCGGCGAGAAGGCACGCGAGGTCCGCGACACCAGCCTCAAGGTCCCCCACGGGGAGTCGGGCAAGGTGATCGACGTGCGGGTCTTCTCCCGCGACGACGCCCACGAGCTGCCGCCCGGCGTGAACCAGCTGGTCCGGGTGTACGTGGCCCAGAAGCGCAAGATCTCCGAGGGCGACAAGCTCGCCGGGCGCCACGGCAACAAGGGCGTCATCTCCAAGATCCTCCCCGAGGGGGACATGCCCTTCCTCGCCGACGGCACCCCGGTCGACATCATCCTCAACCCCCTCGGCGTGCCCAGCCGGATGAACGTCGGCCAGGTCCTCGAGTCCCACCTCGGCTACGCCGCCCGGTGGGGCTGGGACGGCGCCACGCCGGCCCGCAACGGGTCCTCGGTCGACGAGCGCAAGACCCGGCCCCGCACCGAGCCGGCGACATGGATCGCCAGCCCGGTGTTCGACGGCGCCCACTGGGACGAGGCCGACGAGGCGGGCCGGCACCCGACCATCAAGTCGATCTTCGAGAACCTGCACCCCGAGTCGCCCGACGGCGACCGGCTCATCGGTCCCGACGGCAAGGCCACCCTCTACAACGGCCGCACCGGCGAGGTCTACGACAACCCGATCAGCGTCGGCTACGTGTACATCCTGAAGCTGGCCCACCTGGTGGACGACAAGATCCACGCCCGGTCGACCGGCCCCTACTCGATGATCACCCAGCAACCCCTGGGTGGTAAGGCGCAGTTCGGCGGCCAGCGCTTCGGCGAGATGGAGGTGTGGGCCCTCGAGGCCTACGGCGCCGCCTACGCCCTGCAGGAGCTGCTCACCATCAAGTCCGACGACGTCCTCGGCCGGGTCAAGGTCTACGAGGCGATCGTCAAGGGCGAGAACATCCCCGAGCCCGGCATCCCCGAGAGCTTCAAGGTGCTCATCAAGGAGATGCAGTCCCTCTGCCTCAACGTCGAGGTCCTCAGCCGTACCGGCGAGGAGATCGAGATGCGCGAGCTGGACGAGGACATCTTCCGGGCCGCCGAGGAGCTCGGCATCGACATCAGCAGGCCGGAGCGGGGCTCCGACGAGGAAGACGAGCGGCGAGCTCGCGAGAGGAGCTTCTAAGTGCTCGACGTCAACAACTTCGACCGTCTCCGAATCGGTCTCGCCACGGCGGACTCCATCCGGACCTGGTCCCACGGCGAGGTCAAGAAGCCCGAGACCATCAACTACCGCACCCTGCGCCCGGAGAAGGACGGGCTCTTCTGCGAGAAGATCTTCGGTCCCACCAAGGACTGGGAGTGCTACTGCGGCAAGTACAAGCGGGTGCGCTTCCGGGGCATCATCTGCGAGCGCTGCGGGGTCGAGGTCACCCGGTCCAAGGTGCGGCGCGAGCGGATGGGCCACATCGAGCTGGCCGCCCCCGTGGTGCACATCTGGTACCTGCGGGGCACCCGCTCGTGGCTGGCCTACCTGCTCATGGGGACCGAGGCCCGCGAGGAGCTGAAGGCCAAGCAGCTCGAGAAGGTCATCTACTTCGCGGCCAACCTCGTCACCTGGGTGGACGAGGAGAAGCGGCACACCGATCTGCCCAACCTCGAGGCGGAGCTGCTCGAGGAGCTGGCCGACATCGAGCGCCAGCGCGACCTCGAGATCGACAAGCGGTTCAAGGCCCTCGAGGACGAGATCGCCCAGCTCGAGAAGGAAGGGGCCCGCGACGCTGAGGTCAAGGCCCGCCAGAAGGCCGGTGAGAAGGAGGTCTCCACCCTGCGCGAGCGGGCCCAGGCCGAGCTCGACCTGGTCCGCCGGTCCTTCGACGAGTTCCGCGACCTGTACCCCCGCAAGATCATCGAGGACGAGCTGCTCTGGCGCGAGCTGAAGGACCGCTTCGGTGACTACTTCGAGGGCGGCATGGGTGCCGAGGCCATCGCCCGGCTCATCGCCCGCATCGACCTGGACGAGGAGGAGAAGAAGCTCCGCGACCAGATCGAGCCCGAGGAGGGCAAGCGACCGCTGTCGGCCCAGCGCAAGCAGAAGGCCATCAAGCGGCTGAAGATCGTCTCGGCCTTCAACCGCCGCGACGAGAACGAGCGCCGGGTGAACGACCCGCGGGCCATGATCCTCGAGGCGGTGCCGGTCATCCCGCCCGACCTTCGCCCCATGGTGCAGCTCGACGGCGGGCGCTTCGCCACGTCGGACCTCAACGACCTCTACCGCCGGGTGATCAACCGCAACAACCGGCTGAAGAGGCTGCTCGACCTGGGCGCCCCCGAGATCATCGTCAACAACGAGAAGCGGATGCTCCAGGAGGCCGTCGACGCCCTGTTCGACAACGGCCGCCGGGGCCGGCCCGTCACCGGGCCGGGCAACCGTCCGCTCAAGAGCCTGTCCGACATGCTCAAGGGCAAGCAGGGCCGGTTCCGCCAGAACCTGCTCGGCAAGCGGGTCGACTACTCGGGCCGTTCGGTCATCGTGGTCGGGCCCACCCTGAAGCTGCACCAGTGCGGCCTGCCCAAGCAGATGGCTCTCGAGCTGTTCAAGCCGTTCGTCATGAAGCGGCTGGTGGACGCGGAGCTGGCCCAGAACATCAAGTCGGCCAAGCGGATGGTCGAGCGGCGCCGGCCCCAGGTGTGGGACGTGCTCGAGGAGGTCATCAAGGAGCACCCGGTGCTGCTGAACCGGGCGCCGACCCTGCACCGCCTCGGCATCCAGGCCTTCGAGCCCATCCTGGTCGAGGGCAAGGCCATCCAGATCCACCCGCTGGTCTGCACCGCCTTCAACGCCGACTTCGACGGCGACCAGATGGCCGTGCACCTGCCGCTGTCCGCCGAGGCCCAGGCCGAGGCGCGCATCCTCATGCTGTCGGCCCACAACATCCTGTCCCCGGCGACGGGCCGGCCCATCACCGTGCCCACCCAGGACATGGTGTTCGGCGCCTACTACCTCACCCTGATGGTCGACGGGGCCGAGGGCGAGGGCCGGGTGTTCCGCCACATCCACGAGGTCGAGCGGGCCTACGAGGCCGGCGACGTCAACCTCCACGCCAAGGTGAAGTTCCGCCGCCCGCTGTCGGCCAACGGCTCCACGGCCAACGGCTCCGACGGCGACGGCGCCAGTGCGGACGGCGACGAGACGGTCGCCTTCGAGGAGATCGAGACCACCCCGGGTCGCCTCTTCCTGAACGAAGCCCTCCCCGAGGGGTTCCGCTACGTCAACGACGTGGTGGGCCGGCGCAACACCTCGATCGGGTCGATCGTCGAGGAGATCGCCGCCGACTACCCGAAGAAGGAGGTGGCCCGCAGCCTCGACCGGATCAAGGACCTCGGCTACCGCTTCGCCACCCAGTCGGGCCTCACCATCTCCATCGACGACGTGCGCACCCCGGAGGACAAGGCGACCATCCTCGACCGCTACGAGAAGGAGGCGGAGAAGGCCGAGTCGCAGTTCAAGCGGGGCATCATCACCGACGACGAGCGGCGCCAGAAGGAGATCGAGATCTGGACGTCGGCCAACTCGGAGGTGGGCCGGGCCATGGAGAAGACCCTCGCCACCATGGCCTTCAACCCGCTCGACATGATGGTCGACTCCGGCGCCCGCGGTAACCCGCAGCAGGTTCGCCAGATCGCCGGCATGAAGGGTCTGGTCTCGAACCCCCGGGGCGAGATGATCCCCCGGCCGATCAAGTCCTCCTTCCGTGAGGGCCTGTCGGTCCTCGAGTACTTCATCTCCACCCACGGCGCCCGCAAGGGCCTGGCCGACACCGCCCTGCGCACCGCCGACTCCGGCTACCTCACCCGCCGGCTGGTCGACGTGGCCCAGGAGCTCATCATCCGCGACGAGGACTGCGGCACCACCCGGGGCGTGTGGATCGAGGACGTGGTCCCCGACCAGGCCGGGCGGCGCAGCTACGTCGAGACCCGGCTGTACGGCCGGTCGCTCGCCGAGGACGTCACCCTGGCCGACGGCACCACCCTGGTCGCCGGCACCATCGTCGGGGAGGACGAGATGATCGCCCTGCGCGACGACACCACCATCGACCGGTTGCGGGTGCGTTCGGTGCTCACCTGCGAGGCGCCCCACGGCGTCTGCGGCGCCTGCTACGGCCAGTCGCTGGCGTCCAACCGGTCGATCGAGCTCGGCGAGGCGGTCGGGGTCATCGCCGCCCAGTCGATCGGTGAGCCGGGCACCCAGCTGACCATGCGTACCTTCCACACCGGCGGCATCGCCGGCGAGGACATCACCCACGGTCTGCCCCGCGTCGTCGAGCTGTTCGAGGCCCGCACGCCCAAGGGCGCCGCCGTCCTCGCCCGCACCTCCGGCGTGGTCCGGATCACGGACGAGGAGAACGGACGGCGCATCACCATCGTCGGCGACGACGGCAGCGAGGACACCTACAACGTGTCCCAGCGGGCCCACCTCGAGGTGACCGACGGCGCCGAGATCCAGGCCGGCGACGCCCTGGTCGAGGGGCCGAAGGACCCCAAGGAGCTGCTGGAGATCAAGGGCATCCGCGAGACCCAGCAGTACCTGGTCGAAGAGGTGCAGAAGGTCTACCGCGACCAGGGCGTGTCGATCCACGACAAGCACATCGAGCTGATCGTCCGCCAGATGCTGCGCCGGGTGTCGGTGGCCGAGCCGGGCGACTCGCCGTTCCTGCCCGGCGAGCGGGTCGACTCGCGGATCTACGCCGAGGTCAACCGGGGTCTGGTGACCGAGGGCAAGCGTCCCGCCGAGGGACGGCCCGAGCTGATGGGCATCACCAAGGCGTCGCTGGCCACCGACTCGTGGCTGTCGGCGGCGTCGTTCCAGGAGACGACCCGGGTCCTCACCGAGGCGGCCATCGAGGGCAAGTCCGACCAGCTGTTCGGGCTCAAGGAGAACATCATCATCGGCAAGCTGATCCCCGCCGGCACGGGCATGACCCGCTACCGGTCGGTGGAGCTCGAGGCGCCCGAAGCCGAGCACATGGCCTTCTGGTCCTCCGAGTCCGAGGTGGCCACCGAGGACCTGGCCGCCTGGCTGGCCGGCATCGGCAACGAGGAGCGGAGCGAGGACGCCTCCGCCGGGTGGGAGACCTCCTCGGCCACCCCCGACCAGTGGGAGGGCGGGGACGGGGCCGAAGAGCCGGCCTCGTAGTCACCCCGGGCCCTCGTGCCCGTCAAGTATGAAAGGAGCCCCCGCCCCGGCGGGGGCTCCTTCGTCCCCGGCGGTCAGCCCGACGGCCCCACCTGCAGGGTGGTGGCGGCGGCCGAACCGTCGTCGCCGCTGACGCTCACCGTCACCCGCAGGGCGCCCACCGGCGGGGGGGTGCTGACGGTCAGGGCCAGCACGGCGAAGCGACCGGGGTCGAGGTGGCCGGCGCCGGGCGAGACCCCGAGCCAGGGGGCGCTGGCCGCCGCCCGCCAGGCGATGCGGGTGGGCCCGATGTTGAGCAGGGTCACCGTGCCGTTGGCACCGGTGATCCGGGGTGCCACCAGCTCCAGGGCCGAGCCTCCGGCGGGCAGGCGGGTCAGGGCGGACACGGCGCCGGCGGAAGGAGTGGGGCCCGCCCCCCCGGAGGGCCAGGCCAGGTAGGCGACCGCCGCTGCCGCCGCCGCCACCGGAATGGCCGCCGCCCAGCGGGGCGGGAAACGGCGGGCGCCTCCCAGAGGCGGGGCCGGCACCGGCACCGGCCGGCGTCGAGACGCCCGGGCCGCCGCCCGCACCGGGGCTGGCGCCGGGGACAGTGGCTCGCGGGCCAGGACGGCCCGCACGCTGACCATGGCCCGGCGCCGGTCGGCGCACACGTCGCAGGCCTCGACGTGGGCGTTGACCCGCGAGGCGAGGCCGAGAACGGACCGGGCCGACAGCGGGGGGGTCCCGTCGGACTCGGCCGCCGGGTCGGCGATCGGGGCCCCGTCAGCGGCAGCGCCGCCCTCGCCGGCCGGCGCCCCCAGGACCTCGGCCAGCGCCGGGCAGGAGCCGGGGCCCAACCACGCCATCAGCGCCGGGTCGAGTTGGTCCTCCCAGGAGGCGCTGACGGTGGCCAGGCGGGAGGCGGCGTCCTCCGGCGAGGCTCCGATCACCCGGGCCAGGCCGGCGGTGCCGAGCCCGTAGTGGTCGGCCAGGTCGATCAGGGCCCGCTCGGTGGGCGGCCGGGTGGCGGCCAGCCACCGGGCCAGGTCCGTCACCCCGGCGCCCGACCCTGAGACGGGACCGTCGTCGGATGGGGCGGCCGGGGCCGCTTTCACCGCCAGGTGGGCGGCGTGGCCCAGCACGCTGGTCCGCGACCATCCGCCCCGGCGCAAGGCGTGGGCGGCGGCGTCGGCCGCCGCCTCGGCGGAGCCGGTCACCGCCAGGCAGTGGGAGAAGGCCAGGTCGGCCAGGTCAGCCACGCTCTGTCATCCCCGGCGTCGTCCCGGTCGAGGCTGCAGGTGGCCGCCGCATGGCGGAGCGGAACGCTACCCGAGGTGCCGGGCGCGCCGATGGTGGGGACACCGTTTGCCGGCCACCTTCCGCTGGCATAGCATTGTCGGCCGGGCCGAGCCGCCCCGCGCGCGGGGCTGTGGCGCCTGACCTGGGCGGTCGCATCCGCGACCGGCCGGTCCCCCGACAACAGTTCCGCCGAAGAGGTCGTCTGTGCCCACCATCTCCCAGCTCGTCCGCAAGGGGCGCGAGTCGAAGCAGTCGAAGACCAAGACGCCCGCCCTGCGCGGCGCGCCTCAACGGCGGGGGGTGTGCACCCGGGTCTACACCAACACCCCCAAGAAGCCGAACTCGGCCCTGCGCAAGGTGGCCCGGGTCCGGCTGACCAGCGGCGTCGAGATCACCGCCTACATCCCCGGGGTCGGGCACAACCTGCAGGAGCACTCAATCGTGCTCGTCAGGGGGGGCCGGGTGAAGGACCTGCCCGGCGTGCGCTACAAGATCGTCCGGGGTGCCCTCGACGCGTCCGGCGTGCGTGACCGCAAGCAGGCCCGCAGCCGCTACGGCGCCAAGAGGGAGGGCTGATGCCCCGCAAGGGTCCCGCCCCCCGGCGCGAGCTCATGCCCGACCCGATCTACCGGTCGGTCCTGGTCACCCAGCTGGTGAACAAGATCCTCTCGAGGGGCAAGCGGACCCTGGCCGAGCGCATCGTCTACGACGCCCTCGACATCATCCGCGAGCGGTCCGGCGCCGAGCCGGTCACCACCCTCAAGCGGGCGCTGGAGAACACCCGGCCGGCCCTGGAGGTGAAGAGCCGCCGGGTGGGTGGGGCCACCTACCAGGTCCCGGTGGAGGTCCGCCCCCGCCGGGCCACCACCCTGGCGGTGCGCTGGCTGGTGGGGTACTCCCGCCAGCGGCGCGAGAAGACGATGGCCCTGCGCCTGGCCAACGAGCTTCTCGACGCCTCCAACGGCATCGGCACGGCCGTCAAGCGCCGCGAGGACATGCACAAGATGGCCGAGTCCAACAAGGCGTTCGCCCACTACCGCTGGTAGCGGGGCCGGGTCACCCGGCTTCCGGCCGGCACATCGCCGGCGCCAACGGCGGGTAGGCCCATCACGTACGACAACGCACGAGCACGCTGCAGAAGAAGTGAGTCCCCATGGCTGAGAGCGCCACCACCATCAGGGAGTTCCCGCTGGCCAGGACCCGGAACATCGGGATCATGGCCCATATCGACGCGGGCAAGACGACCACGACCGAGCGGATCCTCTACTACACCGGCAAGAACTACAAGATGGGCGAGGTCCACGAGGGCGCCGCCACCATGGACTGGATGGTCCAGGAGCAGGAGCGGGGGATCACCATCACCTCCGCCGCCACCACCTGCAAGTGGAAGGACACCTGGATCAACATCATCGACACGCCGGGCCACGTCGACTTCACCGTCGAGGTTGAGCGGTCCCTGCGGGTCCTCGACGGGGCCGTGGCTGTGTTCGACGCCGTCGCCGGGGTCGAGCCCCAGACCGAGACGGTGTGGCGCCAGGCCAACAAGTACCTGGTCCCCCGCATCTGCTTCATCAACAAGATGGACCGAATCGGGGCCGACTTCCACCGGGCCGTCGGCATGATCAGCGACCGACTCGACGCCGTGCCCGCCGTGGTGCAGCTGCCCATCGGCGCCGAGAGCGAGTTCGCTGGATGCATCGACCTCATCGGCATGAAGGCGCTGGTGTGGGAGGAGGGCATGGGGGAGCGCTGGGAGGTCACCGACATCCCGGCCGAGCTCCAGGACGAGGCCGAGCAGTACCGCCACCAACTGGTCGACGTGCTGTCCAACTTCGACGACGGCATCACCGAGAAGTACCTCGGAGACGAGGAGATCACCGCCGACGACCTGCGCCGGGCCCTCCGGCGGGGCACGATCGACAACACCATCGTGCCGGTGCTGTGCGGCTCCGCCTTCAAGAACAAGGGCGTCCAGCCCATGCTCGACGCCGTCATCGACTTCCTGCCCAGCCCCCTCGACGTCCCCCCGATCAAGGGCACGGACGTGAAGGGGATCGACGAGCTCGAGCGGCCGGCCGACGACGCCGCCCCCTTCGCCGCCCTGGCCTTCAAGATCATGACCGACCCCTACGTGGGCCGGCTGACCTACTTCCGGGTCTACTCGGGCACCCTCCAGAAGGGTTCCACCGTCCTCAACTCGACCAAGGACCGCAAGGAGCGGATCGGCCGCATCCTGCAGATGCACGCCAACCACCGCGAGGACAAAGAGGCCATCTTCGCCGGTGACATCGTGGCCGCCGTCGGCCTCAAGAACACCACGACCGGCGATACCCTCTGCGACCCCGACCAGACGATCATCCTCGAGTCGATGGAGTTCCCCGAGCCCGTCATCCACGTGGCGGTGGAGCCCAAGACCAAGGCGGACCAGGACAAGCTGGGCAAGGCCCTCTACTCCCTGTCCGAGGAGGACCCGACCTTCCAGGTCCACACGGACGAGGAGACCGGCCAGACCGTCATCTCCGGCATGGGCGAGCTGCACCTCGAGGTGCTGGTCGACCGGATGCTGCGCGAGTTCAAGGTCGACGCCCACGTGGGCAAGCCCCAGGTCGCCTACCGCGAGACCGTCACCCAGCCGGTGCAGAAGGTGGAGTGCCGCTACGTGCGCCAGACCGGTGGCCGGGGCCAGTACGGCCACGTCGTCATCGACCTCGAGCCGACCGGCCCGGGGGGCGGCTACGAGTTCGTGGACAAGATCACCGGCGGGGTGATCCCCAAGGAGTACATCCCCTCGGTGGACGCCGGCATCCAGGAGGCCCTGTCCAACGGGGTCGTCGCCGGCTACCCGATGGTCGACGTGCGGGCCACCCTCACCTTCGGCTCGTACCACGACGTGGACTCCTCGGAGATGGCCTTCAAGATCGCCGGGTCCATGGCGTTCAAGGAGGCGGCCAGGAAGGCCAAGCCGGTCCTCCTCGAGCCGATCATGTCCGTCGAGGTCGTCACCCCCGAGGAGTACATGGGCGACGTCATCGGCGACCTGTCCTCGCGCCGGGGCAAGGTGGAGGGCATGGAGCAGCGGGGCAACAGCCAGGTGATCCGGGCTCAGGTGCCCCTTTCTGACATGTTCGGCTACGCTACCGACCTCCGTTCGCGGACCCAAGGTCGCGCCACTTACACCATGCAGTTCAACTCTTATCAGCAGGTGCCCGAGTCGATCTCCCGTGAGATCGTGGCCCGGGCCCGGGGCGAATAGCTCCGGGTCGCATACACAGGAATTCGGAGAGCCCCATGGCGAAGAAGAAGTTCGAGCGTTCCAAGCCGCATCTGAACGTTGGGACGATGGGTCATATTGATCATGGGAAGACGACGTTGACGGCGGCGATTACGAAGGTGTTGCACGAGCGGAACCCGGATGTTGCTTTTACGCCGTTCGATCAGATTGATAAGGCTCCGGAGGAGAAGGCGCGGGGGATCACGATCTCTATTGCCCATGTGGAGTATGAGACGGATAACCGGCATTACGCGCATGTGGATATGCCGGGGCACGCGGATTACATCAAGAACATGATTACGGGCGCGGCTCAGGTGGATGGGGCGATTTTGGTGGTGTCGGCGGCGGATGGTCCGATGCCTCAGACCCGTGAGCATGTGTTGTTGGCCCGCCAGGTGGGTGTGCCTTACATCGTGGTGGCGTTGAACAAGGCGGACATGGTGGACGACCCGGAGCTTTTGGATCTGGTGGAGTTGGAGGTCCGGGAGTTGTTGTCGGAGTACGAGTTCCCTGGTGATGACACTCCGGTGGTTCGGGTGTCGGCGTTGAAGGCGTTGGAGGGGGACGAGAAGTGGGCTGAGGCGATCGTGGAGTTGATGTCGGCGGTTGACACGTATGTGCCGGAGCCGACCCGGGACACGGATAAGCCGTTCCTGATGCCGATCGAGGATGTGTTCTCGATTACGGGTCGGGGGACGGTGGTGACCGGCAAGATCGAGCAGGGGATCTTGAAGGTGGGCGACAACGTGGAGATTGTGGGTTTGCGGCCTACTCAGACCACGGTGTGTACCGGGGTGGAGATGTTCCGCAAGCTGTTGGATGAGGGCCAGGCGGGCGACAATGTGGGGGCGCTTCTTCGGGGGACGAAGAAGGAGGAGGTGGAGCGGGGCCAGGTTTTGTGTAAGCCGGGTTCGATCACTCCGCACACCAATTTCGAGGCGAATGTGTATGTGTTGACCAAGGAGGAGGGCGGCCGTCATAAGCCGTTCTTCAATAATTACCGGCCGCAGTTCTATTTCCGGACGACGGATGTGACGGGGTCGATCACTTTGCCGGAGGGGACGGAGATGGTGATGCCGGGTGATAACACGACGATGACGGTGGAGTTGCAGAAGCCGATCGCTATGGACGAGGGGTTGCGGTTCGCTATCCGCGAGGGCGGCCGGACCGTCGGCGCCGGCCGGGTCACCAAGATCCTCAAGTAGCCATGGCCCAGCGCATCCGCATCCGACTCAAGGCCTACGACCACGAGGTCATCGACCAGTCGACCAAGAAGATCGTCGAGACCGTCCTGCGCACCCAGGCCAAGATCCGGGGACCGGTGCCGCTGCCCACCGAGAAGCACCGCTACACGGTCATCCGCTCGCCCCACAAGTACAAGGACAGCCGCGAGCACTTCGAGATGCGGATCCACAAGCGGCTGCTCGACATCGTCGAGCACACCCCGAAGACCGTCGACTCCCTCCAGCGGCTGGACCTGCCCGCCGGCGTTGACATCGAGATAAAGATCCAGAGCGCTTAGCTTCCGCCCCTCGGGGCGGAAGCGTGGATGGGGCGCAGGCCTAGGATCGGGTGGTGGCGCCCGAGGCCCTGGTGCTGATCGACCGTCACGTGGCGGGGCGCTACGCCGACGCCACGGTGGAGGCCCTCCACCACGCCGCCGGCCATCTGGGCGTCGATCTTGCGGTTCGTGAGATCCCCACCGCTGCCGTCGAGCGGTCCCTCCTGGCCGCCCCCCAGCGTGGCGTCGTTGTCGGCCCGGGCAGCCCCTACGAAAACCCGGAGGGGGTCCTCGGGTTGATTCGGGACGCCCGCGAGCGCGGTGTCCCCCTGGTCGGGACCTGAGGCGGCTTCCAGCACGTGCTCGTCGAGCACGCCCGCCACGTCCTGCAGATCTCCGACGCCGTCCATGCCGAGTACGGCGTCCCGGGCGTCGAGGTCGTTACCGCGCTCGGATGTTCACTCGACGGGGTGGACGTCGAGCTGGCCATTCGGCCGGGCACGCTGCTCGCTGGCCTTCACGGTGGTGCCCGCACCCTCACGGAGCGGACAACCTGCAACTACGGCCTCAACCCGGCGTTCCAGGCGGAGATCGACGCTTCCGGACTGGCCATCAGCGCCACCGACGACACCACCGAGGCTCGAGCGGTCGAGCGTGGCGACCATCCGTTCTTCCTGGCCACCCTGTACCAGCCGCAGCTGGCCTCCACCCCGGCGCGCCCCCACCCGGTCTTCGTCGGCCTGGTCGCCGCCTTGTTGGGAGGGTAGGCAGCTCGCTTCCGGGGGCCCGCCCTGGCCCCCGGGACGGGCCGGCGGGGCCGCTGTTATAGTTGGCGGGCCCGGTGGAGGGTCGCCCCGCCTCCGGATCCCTACTGGCAAATCGACGTTCGTGGCCGCCCGGGCTTTCGGGGACGCCACGGCACAACCTGACGAGCGCTCCGCTCGGGCTCGCCCGGGCGGAGCCTCCGCGTGTGGGCCGGCTGACGCCGCCTGGAAGTGGGCCTCGAGAGAAATGGCAACCAAAGCGATCGTGGGCGAGAAGCTGGGGATGACCCAGGTCTGGGACGACCAGCACCGGGCCATCCCGGTGACGGTCGTGCGCGTCTCACCGGTCAGGGTGGTCCAGGTCAAGACGCCGGAGCGCGACGGTTACGCCGCCCTCCAGGTCACCTACGGGACCCGGCGCCGGTCGACGGTCAACAAGCCCGAGCAGGGCCACCTGGCCCGGGCCGGCGTCGAGCCCGGCCGGCGGCTGGTCGAGCTGCGCCTGGCCGACGTCAGCGGCTACGAGGTGGGACAGGAGCTGCGGGCCGACCTGCTGGCCCCCGGCGAGCGGATCGACGTGACGGCGGTGAGCAAGGGCCGGGGCTTCGCCGGCACCATGAAGCGCCACAACTTCAAGGGCCAGGGCGCCTCCCACGGCAACCACAAGAAGCACCGGGCCCCGGGCGCCGTGGGCGCCTGCGCCACCCCGGCCCGGGTGTTCAAGGGCACCCGCATGGCCGGCCGGATGGGCGGCGAGAAGGTCACCACCCTGGGGCTGCAGGTCGTGCAGGCCGACCCCGAGCGCAACCTGCTGCTGCTGAAGGGCGCGGTGCCCGGCCCTCGCGGCGGGCTGGTGCTCATCCGCGACGCGGTGAAGGGGGCCAAGTGAGCGCCACTGACGCCGCTGGGCGCGCCCACCAGGTGGACGTGCGCCGGGCCGACGGAGCCGCGGCCGGCAAGGTCGACCTCGACCCGAGCGTGTTCGGCATCGAGCCCAACGTCGGGGTCATGCACCAGGTCGTCACGGCCCAGCTGGCCGCGGCCCGGGCCGGCACCCAGAGCACCAAGACCCGCGCCGAGGTGAGCGGCGGCGGGGCCAAGCCGTGGCGCCAGAAGGGCACCGGCCGGGCCCGGCAGGGCTCCACCCGGGCGCCCCACTGGGCCGGCGGCGGCGTGGCCCTGGGGCCCAAGCCCCGCGACTACCGCCAGCGCACCCCCAAGAAGATGGTGGCCCTGGCCCTGCGCTCGGCCCTGTCCGACCGGGCCGCCGAGGGTCGGGTGGCCGTCGTCGAGTCCTGGGGCTTCGAGGTGCCCAAGACCAAGGACGCCCTGGCCGCCCTGGCCACCCTCGGCATCGAGGGTCGGGTCCTGGTGGTCCTCTCCCACGACGACGACGTCGCCGCCCTGTCCTTCCGCAACATCGTCGAGGTGCAGGTCATCGACTCCGGCGAGCTCAACGCCTACGACGTGTTGTGCAACGACTGGGTCGTGTTCACCTCGGCCAGCCTCCCGGGCGCCTCCGGCACGGCGCCGGCGGGCGGCTCGGGTCCGGCCCCCGCGGCAGCCCCGGCTGGGGTCACCTCCGCCGGGGAGGCGGCAGTGGCCGCCGCCGCCGAGGCCGTCGCCGCTCAGGCGGCCGCGGCCCAGCCCACCCCGGCACCGGAGCCGGATCCGGTCAGCGCCGATCCCACCCCGGCGCCCGGCGACGCCCGGGCCCTGATCAACGAGGCGGTGGGGGCGGCCGCCCCGGCCCCGGCGGCGGCGCCGGCGCCCGACGAGCCAGCACCGGCCGAGGAGGCCGCCGAGGAGCCGACCCCCGAACCGCAGGCTTCGGCCACCGCCGTGCCGCCCGAGTTGAACGAGGACTTCTTCAGCCGGGGGCCGGGGCGGGGCCGGTCGGGCGGCCGCGGCGGTGAAGGGAGCCAGGAGTGAGCGATCCCCGCGACGTCATCCTCCGCCCCGTGGTGTCGGAGAAGTCCTACGCCCTGCTCGACCAGGGGGTCTACGTCTTCGTGGTGCACCCCGACGCCAACCGCACCCAGATCCGCCAGGCGGTCGAGTCGATCTTCAGCGTCCGGGTGGCCAAGGTGAACACCCTCAACCGCAAGGGGAAGCGCAAGCGCAACCGGCGGGCCGCCACCTTCGGCCGCCGTCCCGACACCAAGCGAGCCATCGTCACCCTGGCGGGCGGCGACCGGATCGAACTGTTCGAGAGCTAGAGGACGAGCGATGCCCCTCCGCAAGCGCAAGCCGACCAGCCCCGGGCGCCGGTTCCAGACCGTCTCGGACTTCGCCGAGATCACCCGCGACCGCCCCGAGAAGACCCTCCTGCAGCCCAAGCCGGGCACCGGCGGGCGCAACAGCTACGGCCGCAAGACCGCCCGTCACCGGGGCGGCGGTCACAAGCAGCGCTACCGCATCGTCGACTTCAAGCGCGACAAGGACGGCATCCCCGCCAAGGTGGCGGCCATCGAATACGACCCCAACCGCAACGCCCGCATCGCCCTGCTCCACTACTACGACGGCGAGAAGCGCTACATCCTGGCCCCGGCCCGGGTGCAGGTCGGCGACGTCCTGCAGAGCGGGCACGGCTCGGACATCCGGCCGGGCAACGCCCTGCCGCTGCGGTACATCCCGGTCGGCTCGCTGGTCCACAACGTCGAGCTCAAGCCGGGCGCCGGCGGCAAGATCGCCCGGGGGGCCGGAATGTCGGTGCAGCTGGTCGCCAAGGAGGGCGACTACGCCACCCTGCGCCTGCCCTCCACCGAGATGCGCCGGGTGCCCATCGACTGCCGGGGCACCCTCGGCGAGGTCGGCAACCCCGAGGCCGAGCTGGTGTCGATCGGCAAGGCCGGCCGCAACCGGTGGAAGGGCGTCCGCCCCCAGACCCGGGGCGTGGCCATGAACCCGGTCGACCACCCCCTCGGCGGCGGCGAGGGCAAGAGCTCCGGCGGCCGCCACCCGGTGTCGCCGTGGGGCAAGCCCGAGGGCCGCACCCGGGCCCGCCACAAGGAATCCGACAAGCTCATCATCCGGCGCCGCCGTACCCGCGGCGCCAGGCGGTAGGAGTAGCCGATGCCCCGCAGCCTGAAGAAGGGCCCGTTCGTGGACGACCACCTGCTCAAGAAGGTGGACGACCTGAACAGCCGCAACGAGAAGCGGGTGGTGAAGACGTGGTCGCGCCGCTCCACGATCATCCCCGACATGGTCGGCCACACCATCGCCGTCCACGACGGGCGCAAGCACGTGCCCGTGTACATCACCGAGTCGATGGTCGGGCACAAGCTCGGCGAGTTCGCCCCCACCCGCACGTTCCGCTACCACGCCGGCCAGGAGAGGGCGGGTAGGCGCTGATGACCGGTCTCAAGACCAACGAGCGGCTCGGCACCCGGGCGGTGCTGCGCTACTGCCGCATGTCGGCCTACAAGGCCCGCGAGGTCCTCGACCTCATCCGCGGCCTCGACGCCGCACGCGCCGCCGAGGTGCTGCGCTACAGCGAGCGCGACGCCGCCCACGTGATCGGCAAGCTGCTGGCGTCGGCCGTGGCCAACGCCGAGAACAACGACGGCATGGACCCCGAGGAGCTGTACGTGTCGGCGTGCTACGCCGACGAGGGCACCACCATGAAGCGCTGGCGGCCCCGGGCGCGGGGCCGGGCCACCCGGATCCGCAAGCGGACCTGCCACATCACCGTCATCGTCAGCCGCCTGCCCGACGAGCGCCTCGCCCGCCTGCGGGCCGAGCGGGCCGCCGAGGTGGCCACCCGCCGGGCCCGCCGGGTCGCCGGCGCCCGCAAGGCGCAGGCCCGCGAGGAGCCGGCGGTGGACGAGGCCGGGGCCGAGGAGATCGTCCAGCAGGAGGCCCCCGCCATCGAGGCGGCCGAGCAGGAGTTCGGCGAGGGCGGCCAGGCCGAGGCCGTCGCTTCTGAGGCCGTGGCGCCCGAGGCCGGCGCCGAGGCGCCCGAGCCGGCGGAGGCCGAAGAACCCCAAGCAGTCGACACGGCCGCCCCCCAGGCGGGGGTGGAGGAGCCGGCCGAGCCGGCGGCCGAGGAGCCGGGCCAGGCCGGCGAAGAGGAGAGCAAGTAATGGGCCAGAAGGTCAACCCGTACGGGTTCCGCCTCGGGGTCACCACCGACTGGAAGTCGCGCTGGTTCACCGACCGCGACTACCAGGACTACGTGGTCGAGGACTGGAAGATCCGCCACTACCTGATGACCCAGCTCGAGCGGGCGGCGGTGAGCCGCATCGAGGTCGAGCGGACCCGCGACCGGCTGCGCATCGACGTGCACACGTCGCGCCCCGGCATCGTCATCGGCCGGCGGGGGGCCGAGGCCGACCGGCTGCGCACCGAGCTGGCCAAGATCACCAAGAACCCCAAGGTCCAGCTGAACATCCAGGAGATCAAGCAGCCCGAGCTCGATGCCGCCCTCATCGCCCAGGGCATCGCCGACCAGCTCGCCGGCCGAGTCAGCTTCCGCCGGGCCATGAAGCGGGCCATCCAGACGGTGCAGAAGGCCGGCGCCCAGGGCGTGCGGGTGCAGACCGCCGGCCGCCTCGGCGGGTCCGAGATGAGCCGGCGCGAGTCCTACCGCGAGGGTCGGGTGCCGCTGCACACCCTGCGGGCCGACATCGACTACGGCTTCCGCGAGGCCCGCACCACCTTCGGCCGCATCGGCGTGAAGGTGTGGATCTACAAGGGCGACATCCTCCCGTACCGCACCTCCGCCGAGGACAAGATCAGCCGCGAGGCGGCCATGGCCGTGGGCGAGACGTCCGGCCAGGCCCGCCCCCGCCGGGTGATCTCCGCCGGCGGCGGCCGCCGGCGCCCCGAACAGGGCGAGCCGGGTGAGGTGACGGCGGACGGTGGAGTCGAGGAGACCCCGCCCAGCCCGCTGGAGGCCGGGGTCGACCCCGAGCTCGAGCGTCTGCTCGCCGAGGAGGAAGAGATCGAGCGCCGCACGCGCGACGAGCACCACGAGGCTCCCCACTTCCGCAAGGAGAGTGACTGAGCCATGTTGATGCCGCGCAAGGTCAAGCACCGCAAGCAGCAGCGGGGCCGCATGACCGGTCAGGCCAAGGGAGGCACGACCGTCGGTTTCGGCGACTACGGCATCCAGGCCCTCGAGCCCGGATGGATCACCGCCCGCCAGATCGAGGCGGCCCGAATCGCCATGACCCGCCACGTCCGACGGGGCGGCAAGGTCTGGATCCGGGTGTTCCCCGACCGGCCCGTCACCCAGAAGCCGGCCGAGACCCGCATGGGATCGGGCAAGGGCAACCCCGAGCACTGGGTGGCCGTCGTCAAGCCGGGCCGGATCATGTTCGAGCTGGCCGGGGTGAGCGAGGAGCTGGCCCGGGCCGCCATGAGCCGGGCCATCCAGAAGCTGCCCATCCGGGCCCGCTTCGTGGTGCGCTCCGAGGAGGTGGAGGTCTGATGGCTTCGCTGAAGACCGAAGAGCTGCGCCAGATGGACGAGGACGAGCTGGAGATCAAGCTGGTGGAGGCCCGCCACGAGCTGTTCAACCTCCGCTTCCAGGTGGTGACCGGCCAGCTCGACAACACCGCCCGCATCCCCCAGGTGCGGCGCGAGGTGGCCCGCATCATGACCGTCCAGCGCGAGCGCGAGATCGCCGCCGCCGAGGCCCTCGAGGCCGAGGCCGAGGCCGCCGCCCGGGCCGGCGAGGCGCCGGCCGCCGCTGAAGGGGAGGCCCAGTGATGTCCGACGCCAACCCGGCCGCCACCCCCGCCCGGCCCAACCGCCGCAAGGTGCGCGAGGGCACCGTGGTGTCGGCCGCCATGGACAAGACGGCCGTGGTGGCCGTCATCGAGCGGGTCCGCCACCCCCGGTACGCCAAGACCGTGCAGCGGACCAAGCGGCTCTACGCCCACGACGAGGCCAACGACGTGAAGGTCGGCGACCGGGTGAGGGTCACCGAGACCCGGCCGCTGTCGAAGCTGAAGCGGTGGCGGGTCGTGGAGATCCTGGAGCGGGCCAAGTGATCCAGCAGGAGTCGCGCCTACGGGTGGCGGACAACTCCGGGGCCCGCGAGGTCCTCTGCATCAAGGTCCTCGGGGGCTCGAAGCGACGCTACGCGTCGATCGGCGACGTGTTCGTGGCCACGGTGAAGGACGCCATCCCCGGGGCGGCGGTGAAGAAGGGTGACGTCGTGAAGTGCGTGGTGGTGCGGACGAAGAAGGAGAAGCGCCGGGCCGACGGCAGCTACATCCGCTTCGACGAGAACGCCGCCGTGCTCATCAACGACGCCATGCAACCACGGGGCACCCGCATCTTCGGCCCGGTCGGGCGCGAGCTGCGCGACAAGCGCTTCATGCGGATCGTCTCGCTGGCTCCGGAGGTGATCTGAGTGCGCGTCAAGAGCCCCGTCAACATCCGCATCAGGAAGGGTGACCGGGTGAGGGTCCTGTCCGGCAAGGACAAGGGCCGCGAGGGCACGGTGATGAGGGTGCTGCGCGACAGCAACCGGGTCATCGTCGACGGCGTCAACCGGGCCAAGCGCCACCAGCGGGCGACCCGGGCCACCATGCAGGGCGGCATCATCGACAAGGACATGCCGGTGCACGCCTCGTCAGTCGCCATCGTCTGCCCCCAGTGCGGCCCGACGAGGATCGGCATGCGCATCGACGACCAGGGGCTGAAGACCCGGATCTGCCGCAAGTGCGGAGGTGAGCTGTGAGCGCCGCCCCCGTCGTCGAGCGGCCCCGGCTGCGTCAGCGCTACAACGACGAGCTGCGCGACCGGCTCAAGTCCGAGCTGGGGCTGGCCAACGTCATGCAGGTGCCCCGGCTGGAGAAGATCGTCATCAACATGGGGGTCGGCCGGGCCACCCAGCAGCCCTCCCTGCTCGAGGGGGCGGTGCGCGACCTCGAGGCCATCACCGGTCAGAAGGCGGTGGTCACCAAGGCCACCAAGTCGATCGCCGGCTTCAAGCTGCGCGAGGGCAACTCGATCGGGGCCAAGGTGACCCTGCGGGGCGACCGGATGTGGGAGTTCCTCGACCGGCTGATCAGCCTGGCCATCCCCCGCATCCGCGACTTCCGGGGGCTGCCGCCCAACAGTTTCGACGGCCGGGGCAACTACTCGTTCGGGGTCGTCGAGCAGCTCATCTTCCCGGAGATCGACTACGACAAGATCGACACCACCCGGGGCATGGACATCACCATCGTCACCACCGCCCGTACCGACGCCGAGGGACGCGCCCTGCTGGCCGCTTTCGGCTTCCCGTTCAGACGTGAGGGGCAGTAACCGACCCATGGCCAAGAAGGCTCTCATCGAGAAGCAGCAGCGCAAGCCGAAGTTCCGGGTGCGGGGATACACCCGCTGCCGCCGGTGCGGCCGGCCCAAGGCCGTCTACCGCAAGTTCGGCCTGTGCCGCATCTGTCTGCGGGAGATGGTCCACGCCGGCGAGGTGCCGGGCGTCACGAAGGCCAGCTGGTGAGGGGGTGAGCGCACGATGACGATGACCGACCCGATCGCCGACATGCTCACCCGGATCCGTAACGCCAACGTGGCCATGCACGACACGGTGCGCATGCCCAGCTCGAAGCTGAAGGAGGCCCTGGCCGAGATCCTCCGGCGCGAGGGCTACATCGAGGGATTCCGGGTGGACGACAACCCGGGCCGTCCCGGCCGGGTACTCGAGATCGACATGAAGTACTCGCCGGAGCGGACCCGCACCATCTCCGGCATCCGCCGGGTGTCCAAGCCCGGCCTGCGGGTGTACAGCAACGTCGACCGCCTCCCCCGGGTCCTCGGTGGGCTCGGGGTGGCCGTCCTTTCCACCAGCCAGGGGCTGATGACCGACCGCGAGGCGCGCCAGCGCCGGATGGGCGGCGAAGTCCTCTGCTACGTCTGGTGAGGAGCAACTGATGTCGCGAATCGGAAGAGCGCCCATCCCCGTCCCCTCCGGCGTCGAGGTCACCCTGGCCGGCCGGCAGGTGACGGTGAAAGGCCCCCAGGGGCAGCTGGCCCGCCAGCTACCCGGGCAGATCACCCTGCGCCAGGACGACGGCACCCTCCTCGTCGAGCGGCCCAACGACGAGCGCCAGAACCGGGCCCTGCACGGGCTCACCCGGTCCCTGGTCGCCAACATGGTCACCGGCGTCACCGGCGGGTTCTCCAAGGAGCTCGAGATCGTGGGGGTCGGCTACCGGGCCACGTCGCGGGGGCCGACCCAGATCGAGCTGGCCCTCGGGTTCAGCCACCCGGTGATCGTCGACGCCCCCGAGGGCATCACCCTCGAGGTGCCCGCCCCCACCCGCATCATCGTGCGGGGCATCGACAAGGAGCTGGTCGGCCAGGTGGCCGCCAACATCCGCAAGATCCGCAAGCCCGAGCCCTACAAGGGCAAGGGCGTCAGGTACGCCGGCGAGCGGGTGCTGCGCAAGGCGGGGAAGGCGGCCAAGTGACCGTCCGCCAGCACGACACCCGGACCAAGGAAGGGGCCCGCCGACGCCGCCACGCCCGGGTGCGGCGCAAGGTCATCGGCACCCCCGAGCGGCCCCGGCTGGCCGTGTTCCGGTCCAACAAGCACATCTCCGCCCAGGTCATCGACGACACGGCCGGGCGCACGGTGGCGGCGGCGTCGACCATGGAGGCCGACCTGCGCACCGGCGCCACCGGCAACAAGACGGCGGCTGCCACCGTGGGCCGCCTCGTCGCCGAGCGGGCCCGGGCGGCCGGCGTGAGCCGGGTGGTGTTCGACCGGGGCGGCTTCATCTACCACGGACGGGTGGCGGCGGTGGCCGACGGTGCCCGCGAGGCAGGACTGGAGTTCTGATGCCCGACAGCCAGTACGAAGAGCGCACCATCAAGGTCAACCGGGTCGCCAAGGTCGTCAAGGGCGGCCGGCGCTTCTCCTTCACCGCCCTCATGGTGGTAGGCGACGGCAACGGCAAGGTCGGCCTGGGCTACGGCAAGGCCAAAGAGGCCGGGCTGGCGGTGCAAAAGGGCATCGAGGAGGCCAAGAAGAACCTCTTCGACGTCCCCCTCGCCGGCTCGACGATCACCCACCCGATCCTCGGAGAGGCCGGCGCCGGCCGGGTCCTGCTCAAGCCGGCCGCCCCCGGTACCGGGGTCATCGCCGGCGGCGCCGCCCGGGCCATCCTCGAGATGGCGGGCATCCACGACATCCTGGCCAAGTCGCTGGGCTCGTCAAACGGGATCAACGTGGCCCACGCCACCATCGCCGGCCTGAAGGGCCTCAAGCGGCCCGACGAGATCGCCCGGCTGCGGGGCAAGTCGCCCGAGGAGGTCAGCCTCCCCGGGGTGCTGCGGGCTTACCGCGACCGCCAGCGGGGCGTGCACGAACCGACCGAGGTGGCCTGATGGCCAGCATCAAGGTGACCCAGGTCCGTTCCGGCATCGGCACCAAGCCCAAGCACCGGGGGACGTTGCGCGCCCTCGGCCTCGGCCGCATCGGCAAGGTGAACGTCCTGCCCGACCGGCCCGAGATCCGCGGCATGGTCGCCCGGGTGCCCCACCTGGTTACCGTCGAGGAGGTGGAGTCGTGAAGGTCCACGAGCTGAAGCCGCCCGCCGGGTCGACCCGCAAGCGTCGGCGGGTGGGCCGCGGCATCGCCGGCAAGGGCGGCAAGACCGCCGGCCGGGGCACCAAGGGCCAGGGCGCCCGCGACAACGTGAAGCCCGGGTTCGAGGGCGGCCAGCTGCCCCTCACCCAGCGGGTCCCCAAGCTGAAGGGGTTCAAGAACCCGTTCCGGGTCGAGTACACGGTCGTGAACCTGGACTCACTCGGCGCCGTCGAGGGCGGCCGGGTCACCCCCGACACCCTGCGGGCCGCCGGCCTGGTCCACAAGCAGGGCCTGGTGAAGATCCTCGGCCGGGGGGAGGTCGACCGGGCCTACGAGGTCGAGGCCCACGCCGTCTCCAAGACCGCCCGCCAGGCCATCACCGGGGCGGGTGGCTCGATCACGATCCTGCCCCCGCCGTTCGGCCGGGGCCGCCCGCCGGCCAAGGGGAACGCCCTCACCAACCGCTGAGGTACCGGGCGGCCACTAGTCTGTCTGCCTCAACCGGTCCGGGCACCCGCCACCGGGCCACCGGGCCACGGGAGCCGAAATGCTGTCCAGGCTGGCGAACATGTTCAGGGTTCCGGACCTCCGGAACAAGATCATCTTCACCCTGTTCATAATCGCCCTGTACACGTTCGGCTCGAACGTGCCCACCCCGGGGGTCGATCTCAATCAGGTCCACCTCCTCCAGGAGCAGGCCAAGCAGGCCGGCGTCCTCGGGTTCCTGAACCTGTTCTCCGGCGGGGCCCTCACCCGGTTCGCCGTGTTCGGGCTGGGGATCATGCCCTACATCACCAGCTCGATCATCATCCAGCTGCTGGGAGTGGTGATCCCCCGGTTCGAGAAGTGGCGCGACGAGGGGGCGGTGGGCCAGAAGAAGCTGACCCAGGCCACCCGCTACCTGACCGTGTCGCTGGCCCTCATGCAGTCGACCGGACTGGCCTTCGTGTTCCACAACGGAGGGTCGAGCTTCCTCGGGGCCGGCACCAACATCGACCTGATCCCCAAGTTCACCGTGCCCCGGGTGCTGCTCATCGTGCTCACCCTGACGGCGGGCACCGCCTTCGTCATGTGGCTGGCCGAGCTGATCACCCAGCGGGGCATCGGCCAGGGCATGTCGATCCTGATCTTCTCCAACGTGGTCGCCGGCATGCCCTCCGGCGGCGGCGCCATCCTGGCCCAGGGCGGCCGGCTCAAGTTCGGCCTGGTCATGGCCCTGACCGTCTTCCTGGTCCTCGCCATCGTGTTCGTCGAGCTGGGCCAGCGCCGCATCCCCGTCCAGTTCGCCAAGCGGGTGGTGGGCCGGCGCATGTACGGCGGCCAGAGCACCTACATCCCCCTGAAGGTGAACCAGGCCGGCGTCATCCCCATCATCTTCGCCAGCTCGGTGCTGTACTTCCCGGTGCTGCTGTCCAACGTCATCCCCTGGACCGGGGTTCAGCGCTGGATCAGCGACAACATCGCCCAGCCCACCAGCCTGGTCTACATCGGCATGTACGGCGTGCTGATCATCCTGTTCGCCTTCTTCTACACGGCGATCACCTTCGACCCCCACCAGCAGGCCGACATCATCCGCAAGCAGGGCGGGTTCATCCCCGGCATCCGCCCCGGACCCCAGACCGAGCGCTACCTGGCCGGCATCCTCAACCGGATCACCGTGCCCGGCTCCCTGTTCCTCGCCATCGTGGCCCTGCTGCCCTCCATCGCCCTGGCCGTCTGGCAGATCAACCGGTACCCCTTCGCCGGCGTCACCCTCCTCATCGCCGTCGGGGTGTCCCTGGAGACGATGCGCCAGATCGACAGCCAGCTGATGATGCGGAACTACGAGGGCTTCCTCAGGTAAGTGTCGGTCAGGGGGTCGAATAGCGCTGCGGCCCGGCGTCCGCCGGCGCACTGGCGGGACGCCGGCGGCCCGGCGTTCCTCTCGCCACCGCGGGCCGCGCCGTGATACCCGGAGTCCGGCTGGTGATCCTGGGCAAGCAGGGCGCCGGCAAGGGCACCCAGTGCGTAAGGCTGGCCCGGCACTACGTCGTGCCCCACATCTCGACCGGCGACATGTTCCGGGCCGCGGCCAAGAGCGGCACCCCCTTCGGCGAGCGGGCCCGGCAGTTCATGGAGGCCGGGGAGCTGATCCCCGACGAGGTGGTGATCGGGCTGGTCCGCGAGCGCCTCGACCAGCGCGACACCCGAGACCGGGGCTACATCCTCGACGGCTTCCCCCGCACCGTCCACCAGGCCGAGGAGCTCGACAAGTTCGGCGGGGTCGAGCTGGTGATCGACCTGGAGGTGCCCACCGAGGTGGTGCTGGAGCGGCTGGCCTCGCGGAGGGTCTGCGTCGACTGCGGCACCAACTACAGCCTGTCCGGTCCGCCCCGGGTGGACTGGATCTGCGACGTCTGCGGGGGCGAGGTCATCCAGCGCAAGGACGACACCGAAGACGCCATCCTGCGCCGCCTGGACCTCTACGAGGAGCAGACGGCCCCCCTTATCTCCTGGTACCTGCAGAAGGGGCTGCTGGTCACGGTGGACGGCCTGGGCCACCCCGACCAGGTCCATGCCAGGATGATCAGGGCCGTGGACCACTGGCGGGCCCGCCACCAGCCCCAATGACCGCCCCCCGCCCGATGAGAGAGCCGTGCTGAGAACCAAGGACGAGATCGCCAAGATGCGCCGGGCCGGCCGGGTCGTGGCCGAGATCCACGAGAAGACCCGGGAGGCCATCCGCCCCGGGGTCAGCACCGCCGAGCTGGACCAGGTCGCCCGCGAGGTCCTCGACCGCCGGGGGGCCAAGTCCAACTTCCTCGGCTACCACGGCTTCCCCGCCACCATCTGCACCTCCCCCAACGACATGATCGTCCACGGCATCCCCGGCTCCTACCGGCTCAAGGAGGGGGACATCATCTCCGTCGACTGCGGGGCGATCATCGAGGGCTACCACGGCGACGCCGCCTACACGGCCGGGGTGGGGGAGGTCTCCCCCGAGGCCGAGCGGCTGATGAAGGTCACCGAGGAGAGCCTGTGGGCCGCCATCGCCCAGATGAGGGCCGGCAACCGGCTCTCCGACATCGGCCACGCCGTCCAGACGGTGGCCGAGGCCGCCGGGTACTCCGTGGTCCGCGAGTACGTCGGCCACGCCATCGGCACCGCCATGCACGAGGAACCCCAGGTCCCCAACTACGGGCCCCCCGGCAAGGGGCCCAAGCTGAAGGTCGGCCACGTGTTCGCCGTCGAGCCCATGGTCAACCTGGGTGGACCGGGGACCCGGGTCCTGGAGGACGGCTGGAGCGTGGTCACCGCCGACGGCCAGCTCTCCGCCCATTTCGAGCACTCCATCGCCATCCTCGACGACGGGCCCGAGGTGCTGACCGTCCCCTGACGCGTTAGACTCTTGCTCCGGCCCGGCGCGCCCCGGTTGTCCTGCTGCGCCCCGCCACCTGCCGTTTTCCCTAGGAGGAGCAGCTGCCCAAGCCCAAAGAGGATGCGATCGTGCTGGAGGGTACCGTCGTGGAGCCCCTCCCGAACGCCATGTTCAAGGTCGAGCTGGAGAACGGACACCAGGTCCTGGCCCACAGCTCCGGCAAGATGCGCATGCACCGCATCCGGATCCTTCCCGGCGACAAGGTCCAGGTGGAGATCACCCCCTACGACCTGACCCGGGGCCGGATCACCTACCGGTACAAGTGACCGGCGGACAGCCGCCCACCGTGAGCCTCCCCGAGGGGACGAAGAAGTGAAGGTAAGACCGAGCGTCAAGACGATCTGCGAGAAGTGCAAGGTGATCCGCCGGCACGGCCGGGTGATGGTCATCTGCGACAACCCGCGGCACAAGCAGAGGCAGGGGTAGCCCGTGGCACGCATCGCCGGAGTCGACATCCCCCGCGAGAAGCGGTTGGAGATCTCCCTCACCTACATCTACGGCATCGGGCGGACCACCGCCCAGCTGGTCTGCGACCAGACCAACATCGACCTGAACACCAGGGTGCGCGACCTGACCGACGAGGAGGTCGCCCGCCTTCGCTCCTGGATCGACTCCAACCTCAAGGTGGAGGGTGACCTGCGCCGCGACGTGGCCCAGGACATCAAGCGCAAGATGGAGATCGGGTCGTACCAGGGGTTGCGCCACAGACGTGGCCTGCCGGTCCGGGGCCAGCGCACCCACACCAACGCCCGCACCCGCAAGGGCCCGAAGAAGACCGTCGCCGGCAAGAAGAAGGTTCGTAAGCACTGATGGCCAAGCCCAAGCCAGGGGGCCGTCGGCCCCGCCGCCGCGAGCGCAAGAACGTCGCCTACGGCGTCGCCCACATCAAGAGCTCGTTCAACAACACGATCGTGTCGATCAGCGACCCCGAGGGCAACGTCCTCGCCTGGGCGTCGGCCGGCAACGTCGGCTTCAAGGGGTCGCGCAAGTCCACCCCCTTCGCCGCCCAGCTGGCCGCCGAGGCCTGCGCCCGGCGAGCCATGGAGCACGGCGTGCGCAAGGTCGACGTCCTCGTGAAGGGCCCCGGGTCCGGGCGCGAGACGGCCATCCGCTCGTTGCAGAACTCGGGCATCGAGGTGGCCGGCATCAAGGACGTCACCCCCATCCCCCACAACGGTTGCCGCCCCAAGAAGCGGCGGAGGGTCTGACCCATGGCCCGCTACACCGGACCGGTGTGCCGGCTGTGCCGGCGCGAGAAGATGAAGCTGTTCCTGAAGGGTCCCAAGTGCGACTCGATGAAGTGCCCGATCGAGCGCCGGCCCTACCCGCCGGGCGAGCACGGCCGCGACCGGATGCGCCAGGGTTCGGAGTACCTGGTCCAGCTACGGGAGAAGCAGAAGGCCCGCCGCATCTACGGGGTGCTGGAAAAGCAGTTCGCCAACCTCTACGAGGAGGCGTCGCGTCAGTCGGGCATCACCGGCGAGAACCTGCTGCGCATGCTCGAGCTGCGCCTCGACAACGTCGCCTTCCGCGCCGGGTGGGCATCCAGCCGGGCCCAGGGCCGCCAGCTGGTGCGCCACGGCCACGTGAACGTCAACGGCAAGCGGGTCACCATCCCCAGCTACCGGGTGCGGCGGGGTGACGTGGTCTCCCTGCGCGACAAGTCCCGCGAGATGATCATCGTCCGCCACAACATGGACACCCTCGACCGGGCCACCCCCCCGTGGCTGGAGGCGGGGGAGGGCGGCCAGAGCGTCACCGTCCGCGACCTACCGCTGCGCGAGCACATCGACGTGCCCGTGCGCGAACAGCTCATCGTCGAGCTGTACTCGAAGTAACCGAGAAGCACCAGCAGTAGCCCCAGGGGCGGTGCGCCCGCCCCGACCACACCGATCGCCAAGGGAAGAACTTCCGATGCTCATCATCCAGCGACCCACCGTCGAGCCCGTCGACGAGGAGGTCGGCAACCGCCAGCGGTTCGCCATCAGCCCCCTCGAGCCCGGCTTCGGCCACACCCTCGGCAACTCGCTGCGCCGCACCCTGTTGTCCTCGATCCCCGGTGCCGCCGTCACCCAGGTCCGCTTCGACGACGCCCTCCACGAGTTCACCACCCTGCCGGGGGTGAAGGAGGACGTCACCGACATCATCCTCAACCTCAAGGACCTGGTCCTGGTGGTCACCGCCGACGAGCCGCTCACCCTGCGCCTCGACGTGCGGGGTCCGGCCTCGGTCACCGCCGGCGACATCCAGACCACCTCCGATGTCGAGGTCCTCAACCCGGGCCTGCACATCGCCACCCTCAACAACCGGGGCCGCCTCGCCCTCGACATCACCGTCGAGCGCGGGCGGGGCTACGTGTCGGCCGACCGCAACAAGAAGTCGTCGGTCATCGGTGTCATCCCCGTCGACTCCATCTTCTCGCCGGTGAAGCGGGTCGCCTTCACCGTGGAGCCCACCCGGGTTGAGCAGTCCACCAACTTCGACCGCCTGGTCCTCGACATCGAGACCGACGGGTCGATCTCGCCCCGCGAGGCCCTGGCCTCCGCCGGCGACACCCTCCGCTCGCTGGCCTCGCTGGTCGCCGAGATGAGCGACGCCCCCCAGGGCCTCGAGCTGGGCGACCTGGGCACCGCCACCAGCGGCTCGCCCGACCTCGACCTGCTCATCGAGGACCTCGACCTGTCCGAGCGACCCCGCAACTGCCTCAAGCGGGCCCAGATCAACACGGTGGGCGAGCTCGTCCTGCGCTCGCCCGACGACCTGCTGGCCATCACCAACTTCGGCCAGAAGTCCCTCGACGAGGTCATCCAGAAGCTCGACGAGCGGGGCCTGTCCCTGCGGGGCAAGGAGCTGTAGCCGTGGCCGTCCCCGGCGCGCCGAAGAAGGGCCCCCGCTTCGGGGGCGACGCCGCCCACCAGAAGGCGATGATGGGCAACCTGGTCGCCTCCCTGATCGCGGCGGAGGCCCTCGTCACCACCGAGGCCAAGGCCAAGGCGCTGCGCCCCGTGGTGGAGAAGGTGATCACCAAGGCCCGCAAGGGCGGGGTGCACCGCCACCGCCAGGTGGTGGCCTTCATCCGTGACAAGGACATGGCCCACAAGCTCTTCGAGGAGATCGGCCCCCGTTACGTGGACCGCCCCGGCGGCTACACCCGCATCCTCAAGCTCGGCCCCCGCCACGGCGACAACGCGCCGATGGCCCGCATCGAGCTCGTTTGACGCTGTTCGACCCGGCCGAGCCGCCCGGCGGTTCGCCGCCGGACCTTCCACAAGGGGCCCCAGCGGGGCCCCTTGTCCGCGTCAGGATGACCGTCGCCTACGACGGGTCCGGGTTCCGCGGCTTCGCCGCCCAGCGGGGCCAGACGACCGTCGCCGGGTCCCTGGCCGCCGCCCTCCACGCCGTGGTCGGCCACGAGGTGGCCCTGACCTGCGCGGGGCGGACCGACGCCGGCGTGCACGCCGCCGGCCAGGTCGTCCACTTCGACGTCGACCCGGCCCGGGCCCGGCCCCAGATCCTCGGCGAAGGGCTCGACACCGCCGCCATTCAGCGCTCGTGCAACCGCATGCTCGCCCCCGGCATCGTGGTGACCGAAGCGGCCGTCGCTCCCCCCGGCTTCGACGCCCGCCGCTCGGCCCGCTGGCGGCGCTACCGCTACCTGCTCCTCAACCGCGAGGTGCCCGACCCGTTCCTCGCCCGCACCAGCTGGCTGGTGGCCGACGAGCTCGACCTCACCGCCATGCAGCTGTCCTGCGACGCCGTCCACGGCGAGCACGACTTCGCCGCCTTCTGCCGCCGCCCTCCTGCCCCGGAGGCGACCACCGTGCGGCGCGTCCTGACCGCCGGCTGGACCCGCCAGCCGCACATCGGCCCCGACGTCCTCGCCTTCGAGATCACCGCCACCTCGTTCTGCCACCAGATGGTCCGCTCCCTCGTCGGGACCATGGTGGACATGGGCAAGGGCCGGCTGCGGGCGGGGGAGATGGCCTGGATCCTCCGGGCCGCCGATCGCTCCCTCGCCGGCCCGCCGGCCCCGCCCCACGGGCTGTGCCTGATGGAGGTGGGCTACCCCCCCGAGGTGCTGGGCTCCGCCCGGTAGCCGGCCGCCCGCAGCCGGGCCACCACGTCCTGGCGGTGGGCGGGGTCGCGGGTCTCGAGGGTGAGCAGCACCTCCACCTCGTCGACGGCCACCCGCGCCCCCGAGCGGTGGTGCTCGACGGCCAGCACGTTGAGGCCGAGGGCGGCCACCTCGGCGGTCAGGGCGGCCAGGGAACCGGGCCGGTCGTCGAGCACCACCCGCAGGATCAGGTAGCGGCCGGCGGCGGACAGGCCGTGGTCGATCAACCTGGTCAGAAGGACCGGGTCCACGTTCCCCCCCGACAGGACCACCGCCGCCGGCCCCCGGCCCGCCACCCGGCCGGCGAGCACGGCGGCCAGCCCCACCGCCCCGGCCGGCTCCACCACCCACTTCGAGCGCTCGAGCAGCAGCAGCAGGGCCCGGCTGATCTCCTCTTCGTCCACCACGACCACGTCGTCCACGTAGGCCCGGACGTGGGCGAGGGTCAGCTCCGACACCGACCGCAGGGCGATGCCGTCGGCCATGGTGTGGAGCCGGTCGAGCCTCACCGGCGCCCCGGCGTCCAGAGCCGCCCGCATGCTCGGCGCCCCCGCCGCCTCCACCCCCACCACCCGGGTGGCCGGCGAGCGATGGGCCAGGGCGGTGGCGATCCCCGAGATGAGCCCGCCCCCGCCGACCGGCACCACCACCACCTCGGCCTCGGGCGCCTCCGCCGCCAGCTCGAGCCCGACGGTGCCCTGACCGGCGATCACCTCGGGGTCGTCGAAGGGGGGAACGTGCACCGCCCCGCGCTCGGCGGCGTAGGCCCGGGCGGCGTCGATGCAGTCGTCGACCGTGTCGCCGGTCAGCTCCACCCGGGCGCCGTACTGACGGGTGGCCTCCACCTTGGGCAGCGGCGCGTTGGCCGGCATGAAGATCAGCGACGCCAGCCCGCACAGGGTGGAGGCCAGCGCCACCCCCTGGGCGTGGTTGCCGGCCGACGCCGCCACCACCTCGACGCCCGGCTGGCTCTCGGCCACGCTGGCGACCCGGTTGTAGGCGCCCCGCAGCTTGAACGAGCCGGTCCGCTGCAGGTGCTCGGGCTTGAACAGCACCGGCCGCCCGGCCAGGCGCGAGATGGAGTCCGAGGCGACGGTGGGGGTCGGCCGGATGACGCCGACCAGGCGAGAGGCAGCCCGCTCCACGTCCTGCAGCCCGATCAGCACGCTCCGGCAGGGTACCGGTCGGTCCTCCCGCCCGTTGTCAACCGGGATGAACGGGAGCATCCCGAGCCCCTTGGAAAACAATGTCCACATTTGTTGGCAAAAGTGGGAGGATGGGCGACACGTTCGGCTACCGGTGCTGACTGAAAAATCGACGCCACCGCCGGGGTCCGGTCGTGAAACGCTGTCGTGAAGCATGGCCGGGGACGGGGGCGTCGCTTGCCGGACGCCGAGGCGACCCGTGTATCCTGGTCAGCCGGCCGCCGGGCCCCCGTGCCCCGGCCGTCCGAAGCCGTTTCGGCCCGCCGACCGACCCGGAAGGATCCCGGAGTGCGCACGTTCTCGCCCAAGCCGACCGACATCCAGCGCAGCTGGTATGTCGTGGACGCCGACGGCATGGTGCTCGGCCGGCTGGCCACCGAGGTGGCCAGCATCCTGCGGGGGAAGCGCAAGCCGATCTTCGCCCCCCATGTCGACACCGGCGACCACGTCATCGTGGTCAACGCCGCCCGGGTGGTGATGACCTCGGACAAGGCCGAGAAGAAGGTGGCCGTCCGCCACAGCGGCTACCCCGGGGGGCTGCGGTCGAAGACCTACGCCGACCTGCTGGCGACCCGCCCCGAGGAGGTCGTTCGCCGGGTGGTCAAGGGGATGCTCCCCAAGGGCCCCCTCGGCGCCCGGACCCTGCGCAAGCTGAAGGTGTACGCCGGCGCCGACCACCCCCATGCCGCCCAACAGCCCCAGCCGCTGGCGATCGAGCACGCCCGGCGCGTCCGGGAGGTTTGATGCCCAAGCCCCTCACCCAGTCCACCGGCCGGCGCAAGGAGGCGGTGGCCCGCGTCCGGCTGCGCAACGGCGACCCGGTCATCACCGTCAACGGCCGCGCCATCGAGGCCTACTTCCCGTCGGCCACCCACCGCATGGTGATCACCGAGCCGCTGCGCCTCACCGAGACTCTTGAGCGCTACTCCATCGACGCCACCATCGTCGGAGGGGGCGTGTCGGGCCAGGCCGGCGCCCTGCGCCTCGCCATCGCCCGATCGCTGGCCGAGCTGGAGCCGGAGCTGCGCATCCCGCTGAAGCGGGCCGGGCTTCTGACCCGCGACGCCCGCGAGAAGGAGTCGAAGAAGTACGGGCTGAAGAAGGCCCGCAAGGCGCCGCAGTACTCCAAGCGCTGACCGCTTGCGCCTCACCTTCGGCACTGACGGTGTCCGCGGCCTAGCCAACACCGAGCTCACCCCCGAGATCGCCCTGGCCCTCGGCCGGGCCGCGGCCCGGGTCCTCGGCGGGTCGGCGTTCGTGGTGGGACGGGACACCCGGGTCTCCGGGCCGCTGCTGCAGGCGGCGCTGTCCGCCGGGCTGGCGTCGGAGGGGGCCGACGTGGTCGACCTCGGCGTGGTGCCCACCCCGACCATCGCCTGGGCGGCGGCCGAACGGGGCGTCCCCGGCGCGGTGGTGTCGGCGTCGCACAACCCGTTCGCCGACAACGGGGTGAAGCTGTTCGCCGCCGGCGGCACCAAGCTCGACAACGACGTCGAGCGCCGGGTGGAGGACGAGCTGGTCGCCACCCTGGCCGGTGGCAGCCACGCCGCTCCCACCGCCGAGCGGGTCGGGCGGATCAGCGCCGACCCTGGCGCCGGCGAGCGCTACGCCAAGGCCGTCATGGCCTCGCTCGAGGGCCGTGACCTGTCCGGCCTGCGGGTGGTCCTCGACTGCGCCCACGGCGCCGCCAGCCACCTGGCCCCCCGGATATTCGCCGACCTGGGGGCCGAGCTCTCCTGCGTCGGCACCGACCCGGACGGGACGAACATCAACGACGGGGTGGGGTCGACCCATCCCGAGGCGGTGCGGGCGGCGGTGGCCGCCGCCGGCGCCCAGGTGGGCCTGGCCCTCGACGGCGACGCCGACCGGGTCCTGGCCGTCGACGACGCCGGCGGCCTGGTCGACGGCGACCACCTGATGGCCATGTGCGCCACCGACCTGCGCAGCCGGGGGCTGCTGGCCGGCGACACGGTGGTGGTGACGGTGATGACGAACCTCGGGTTCCGCCTGGCCATGCGCCAGGCCGGCATCCGGGTGCACGAGACGCCCGTAGGGGACCGCAACGTGCTCATGGCGCTCGAGCAGCACGGCTGGGTGCTCGGGGGCGAGCAGTCGGGGCACATCATCTTCCGCCACCTGGCCACCACCGGCGACGGGATCCTCACCGGCGTCCAGCTCCTCGACCTGGTGAGACGGAGCGGCCGGCGCCTGGCCGACCTCGCCGCCGAGGCCATGACCCGGATGCCCCAGGAGCTGCGCAGCGTGCGGGTGGCCGACCCCGGCGGCCTCAACGACGCCGACGAGGTCTGGATGGAGGTGTCCGAGGTGGAACGCCAGCTCCACGGGCGGGGCCGGGTGGTGCTGCGCCCGTCGGGCACCGAGCCGGTCGTGCGGGTCATGGTCGAGGCCGACGACGCCGGCGCCGCCCGGGCGGCGGTGGACCGGCTGTGTGGGGTGGTGGAGGAGGCCCTGGGCCGGCCGTAGCCTGGGCTCATGTGCGGCATCATCGGCGTCACCGGATCGGGCGACGCCCTGCCTGTCCTGATGGAAGGACTCTCGCGGCTGGAGTACCGCGGCTACGACTCGGCCGGGGTGGCCCTGGCCGCCGGTACGCAGCTGTGGACCCGCAAGCGGGCGGGGAAGCTGGCCGAGCTGGTCGCCGCCGTCGGTGACGCCCCGGCCCGGACGTCGTGCGGCATCGGCCACACCCGGTGGGCCACCCACGGCCGCCCCGACGACCGCAACGCCCACCCCCACGCCGACTGCAGCGGCGCCCTCGCCCTGGTGCACAACGGGATCATCGAGAACTACCTCCCGCTGTCCGACGAGCTGGCCGGCGCCGGCCACCACTTCGCCTCCGACACCGACTCCGAGGTGCTGGCCCACCTCATCGAGGCCCGCATGGCCGAGGGTGACGGGCTGGCCGACGCCGTGCGTCACTGCCTGAAGGCGGTCAAGGGCGCCTTCGCCATCGCCGTCGTGCACTCCTCGGAGCCCGACCTGATCGTGGCGGCCCGGAGGGTGTCGCCGCTGATCGTGGGGGCGGCTGAGGGTGTGGGGCTGGTGGCTTCTGACATCCCGGCGCTGCTGGGCCACATCAGCGAGTGCTTCGCCCTGGAGGACGACCAGATCGCCGAGGTGCGTCCCGGGTCGATGGTGGTGACCGACCTCGACGGCAACGAGGTGACCCCCTCGCGCCTGAAAGTGGACTGGGATCTCGAGGCGGCCGAGAAGGGCGGCTACGAGGACTTCATGCTGAAGGAGATCCACGAGCAGCCCAAGGCGCTGACCGACACCCTGCTCGGTCGGCTGCAGCCCGACGGCACCCTCCGGCTCGACGAGGTGCGCCTCGACGACGACGAGCTGCGTGACGTCGACAAGGTCTTCGTCGTCGGCTGCGGCACCAGCTACTACGCCGGCCTGGCCGCCCGCTACGCCATCGAGCACTGGACCCGCCTGCCGGTGGAGATCGACATCGCCTCGGAGTTCCGCTACCGCGACCCGGTCGTCGACTCGCGCACGCTGGTGATCGGCGTTTCGCAGTCGGGCGAGACGATCGACACCCTCCAGGCCATGCGCGAGGCCAAGCGGTGGGGGGCCAAGGTCCTCGTCATCTGCAACGTGGTCGACTCGTCCATGGCCCGCGAGGCCGACGCCGTGCTCTACACCCGGGCCGGGCCGGAGATCGGTGTGGCCGCCACCAAGACGCACGTGTCGCAGCTGGTGATGCTGCAGCTGCTCGCCCTCCACCTCGCCCGGCTGCGGGGAACGATGTATCCCGACGAGGTGCGCACCATGGTGCGGGTGCTTCACGAGCTGCCGGCCAAGGTGGAGGAGGCCCTCGGTCGCGACGGTCACGTCTCCGAGGTGGCTCTCGCCTGTCACCAGGTGCGCGACTTCTTCTACATCGGCCGCCACGTGGGCTACCCCGTCGCCCTCGAGGGGGCGCTGAAGCTCAAGGAGATCGCCTACATCCGGGCCGAGGGCTACCCGGCCGGCGAGCTCAAGCACGGCCCCATCGCCCTCATCGAACCGGGCACGGTCGTGGTGGGCATCGCCACCGGAGGGCATCTGCTCGACAAGGTCCTGTCGAACGTCAGCGAGGTGCGGGCCCGGGGCGCGACCGTGGTGCTGGTCGTCGACGACGGCGACGAGAGCACCGCCGCCCTCGCCGACCACGTGCTGTGGGTGCCCCAGACCCACGAGCTGTTCTCACCGGTGGTCGACGTCGTCCCCCTGCAGCTGCTCGCCTACTTCCTGGCCAAGGCGCGCGGCAACGACGTCGACAAGCCCCGCAACCTGGCCAAGACCGTCACCGTCGAGTGAGCTCGGGCCTGCTCGCCCTCGGCATGGACGTGGTCGAGGTGCCCCGCTTCCGCCGGGTGCTCGCTCGCCGACCCCGCCTCGCCGACCGGGTGTTCACCGAGGCGGAGAAGGCCTACGGCATGCGGGCCCGCGACCCGGCCCAGCGCCTGGCCGCCCGCTTCGCCGCCAAGGAGGCGACGATGAAGGCGCTCGGCGTGGGCCTCGGGGGCTTCTCCTTCCGCGAGGTCGAGGTGGTGAAGGCCCGCAGCGGCGCGCCCAGCCTGGCCCTCACCGGCCGGGCCGCCGAGCTGGCCGCCCGCCGCGGGGTGCGGGCCTTCCGCGTCACCCTCACCCACACCGACCTGATGGCCGCCGCCGTCGTCGTCGCCCTCGCCGAGGAGCCGGAGGTCCCCGCTTGAGGGCGGTGACGACGGTGGAGGAGATGCGTGACATCGACGCCGCCGCCCAGAAGCAGGTTCCGGTGGAGGCGCTCATCGAACGGGCCGGCCGGCAGGTGGCCCGCCGGGCCCTGCAGATGATCGGTGGCGCCTACGGGCGCCGGGTGGTCGTGGTGGCGGGCAAGGGCCACAACGGCGACGACGGACGAGTGGCCGCCCGCCGGCTGGCGGAGCGGGGTGTGCGGGTGTCGGTCGTCGACGCCGCCGGCGCCCCCGACCGGCTGCCCCCTTGCGACCTGGTGATCGACGCCGCCTACGGCACCGGCTTTCGCGGCGAATACCGGGCGCCGATGGCCCCCGACGCCGTGCCGGTCCTGGCCGTGGACATCCCTTCGGGGCTGGACGGCGACACCGGCGAGGCGGGCGAAGAGGCGGTGCGGGCCGACGCCACCGTCACCTTCGCCGCCTACAAGCCGGGCCTGCTGCTGGGGGAGGGGCCCGACCGGGCCGGCCGGGTCGAGGTGGTCGACATCGGCCTCGACACCTCGTCGGCGTCGGCCTGGCTGGTGGACGACTCCGACGTGGCCGCCCTGGTGCCGCCCCGGCCCCGTGAGGCGCACAAGTGGCAGACGGGCGTGGGGGTGATCGCCGGGTCCCCCGGCATGCTCGGCGCCGCCCAGCTGTGCAGCCGGGCCGCCATGCGGTCGGGGGCCGGCATGGTCCGCCTCGGCGTACCCGGGGCCGGGCCGGCCGACCTTCCCGTCGGGGAGACGGTGAGCCGGGGGCTGCCGGCCCAGGACTGGGCCGCCGAAGCCCTCGAGTGGACCGAGCGGTGCAAGGCGGTCGTGGTGGGCCCGGGTCTCGGCCGCGACGACGCCACCGTGGCCGCCGCCCGCCAGCTGATCGCCCGGGCCCCGGTTCCGCTGGTGGTGGACGCCGACGGCCTCTTCGCCCTGGGCGGGTCGGCAGCCAATGGGCTGAAGGGGCGGTCCGCCCCCACTGTGCTCACCCCCCACGCCGGGGAGTTCTCCGGACTGGCCGGCGGACCCCCCAACGCCGACCGGCTCCGGTCGGTGCGCGACCTGGCCGAACGGGTCGGCGCCGTTGTCCTGCTCAAGGGCTCCACCACGGTGGTGGCCGAGCCGGAGGGGCCGGTGCTGCTCTCCGCCTCCGGCGGCCCGTGGCTGGCCACCGCCGGCACCGGCGACGTCCTGTCCGGGGTGATCGGCGCCCTGCTGGCCCGGGGCGTCGACGCCCTCGAGTCCGCCGGACTGGGCGCCCACATCCACGGGGCGGCCTCGAGGCGGGGGAGAGACCAGGGCCTGATCGCCGGTGACCTCCCCGACCTGGTCGGCCGCACCCTGGGCGGGCTGACGGCGGGCCGACCGGCGAGCGGGGCGGGGTGAACCCGGCCCGCCTGCGGCCGGCGTGGGCCGAGGTCGACCTCGACGCCATCGCCGGCAACGCCTCGCTGCTGGCCCGGCTGGTCCGTCCGGCCCGGCTGTGCGCGGTCGTGAAGGCCAACGCCTACGGGCACGGGTCGGTGGCGGCGGCCAGGGCCGCCCTGGCCGGCGGGGCCTCGTGGCTGGCGGTGGCCCTGACCGAGGAGGGCGAGGAGCTGCGCCAGGCCGGCGTCGACGCGCCCGTGCTCATCCTGTCGGAGCCGTTCGGGGCGGCGATGGAGGAGGCGGTCCTGCTCGGCCTCACGCCCACCGTGTACACCCTCGACGGCGTGGCCGCCGCCGCCGCCGCCCGCCGGCCGGGCCGCCCGCCGGTGTCGGTGCACGTCAAGGTGGACACCGGCATGCACCGGGTCGGAGCCGACCTCGACGACGCCGTGGCCGTGGCCGAGAAGGTGGGGGCCTCACCCGACCTGCGCCTCGAGGGGCTGTGGACCCACATGGCGGTGGCCGACGCCGACCCCGCCTACACGGCCGAGCAGCTCGAGCGCTTCGAGCGGGTGCGGGCGGCCCTGGCCGAGCGGGGCGTCGTGCCCGAGATGGTGCACGCCGCCAACTCCGCCGGGGCCATCCTGCGCCCGGCCAGCCGCTACGACCTGGTCCGCACCGGCATCGCCCTCTACGGCTACCCGCCGGCGCCCGAACACGGTGCCCGGCCCGAGCTGGTCGGCCTGCGTCCCGCCCTGCAGCTGAAGGCCCGGGTGACCCACGTGCGCCGGCTGGCCGCCGGCGAGCGCATCTCCTACGGCCGGCGCTACTCCCTGCCCGAGGAGTCGGTGGTGGCCACCGTCCCCCTGGGCTACGCCGACGGCGTGCCCCGCCGGCTGTACGAGACCGGCGGCACCGTCCTCGTGGGCGGCCGGCGGCGGCCGATCGCTGGCGTGGTCACCATGGACCAGCTCATGGTCGACTGCGGCCCGGGCGCCGACGTGTCCGTCGGCGACGAGGTCGTGCTCATCGGCCGGCAGGGCGACGAAGCGGTGACGGCGGAGGACTGGGCCGGGCTCCTCGGAACCATCAGCTACGAGGTGGTCTCGGCGCTGAGCGCCCGGGTGGCCCGCCGCTACACCGGGGGCCCCACCGGCGCCGGCTCCGGTGCTGACTGACGTCCCCGGCGTCCGGGTCGGCCACTGGACCGACGCCCGGGCCCGCACCGGGTGCACGGTCGTGCTGCTGCCCGAGGGCGCCGTCGCCTCCGGGGAGGTCAGGGGCGGGGCGCCGGGAACCCGCGAGTGGGACCTCCTCTCCCCGGAACGTCTCGTGCAGCGGGTCGACGCCGTGGTGCTCACCGGCGGCTCCGCTTTCGGGTTGGCGGCCTGCGACGGGGTGGTCGCCGCCCTGGCCGAACAGGGAGTGGGTTTCCCCACCCGGGCCGGGCCGGTGCCGATCGTCGTCGGTGTCGTGCTGTTCGACCTCGGGGTAGGCGACCCCTCGGTCCGTCCCGGGCCGGCCGAGGGCCGGGCAGCCTGCGAGGCGGCCATCGGCGGGCGGATCGAGACGGGCCCGATCGGCGCCGGTGCCGGCGCCACCGTCGGCTCGTGGCGGGGCCCCGAACTGGCGGGGCCCGGCGGCATCGGCACGGCGACGGTCCGTCACGGGGAGGTGATCGTGTCGGCGCTGATGGCGGTGAACGCCTACGGCGACGTGGTGCCGGCCGGAGTCGAGCCCGAGTCGGTCGTCGGCCTCGACGCCCTCGTCGAGCGGATGGAGGCCGGGGCCCCGGCCGCCTTCGAGCAGGCCCGCCAGCAGACGACGATCGGGGTGGTCGCCACCAACGCCGCCCTCGACAAGCGGGGCTGCCTGCTGGTCGCCCAGTCGGCCCACGACGGGCTGGCCCGGGCGCTCGAGCCGGTGCACACCACCCGAGACGGCGACGCCATCGTCGCCGTCGCCACCGGGGCGGAGCCGGCGCCGCTCGACGCGGTGCGGGCCATGGCCGCCCGTGCCGTGGCCTCGGCCGTGCGCCAGGCCGTTACCATTTCCGGGTGACCCTCGCCGAGCTAGAGCGGCAGGTGAGCGCCTGTGTCCGCTGCCCGCTCTCGGCCGGGAGGACCCAGGCGGTATTCGGTGTCGGCAACCCCGACGCCGGCCTCATGTTCATCGGCGAGGCCCCCGGGCGCGACGAGGACCGGCAGGGCGAGCCGTTCGTCGGCCGCTCCGGAAAGCTGCTCGACAAGCTCATCGCCGAGGAGCTCGGCATCGACCGGGGCGGCTGCTACATCGCCAACGTCCTCAAGTGCCGGCCGCCCGGCAACCGCGACCCGCAGCCGGCTGAGATCGAGACGTGCCGGCCCTACCTAGAGACTCAGATCGACCTGATCCAGCCCCGGGTCATCGTCACCCTCGGCAACTTCGCCACCCGGCTCCTGCTCGACACCAGCGAAGGCATCCGCAAGCTGCGGGGCCAGGTGTACCCGTACCGCGACGGAGTGGTCGTGGTGCCCACCTACCACCCGTCCGCCGCCCTGCGCAGCGGCGGGGAGGTCGTCGCCGAGATGCGGGCCGACCTCATTCGGGCCAAGCAGGCTCTGGCGGTCGCGGCGTGATCGTAAGGACCCGCTCGGCGGAGGAGACCCGCCTCCTAGCCGCCGACGTGGCGGGGGTGGTCCGCTCCGGTGACGTGGTCCTGCTCGCCGGCGAGCTCGGCTCGGGCAAGACCGTCTTCGCCCAGGGCTTCGGCCGGGCCCTCGGGGTCGAGGAAACCATCACCAGCCCGACCTTCACCCTGGTGCACAGCTACCGGGGGCGGGTGCCGTTCCACCACGCCGACGTCTACCGCCTCGACCAGCTGCAGGAGGCCATCGATCTGGCCCTGCCCGAGCTGCTCGACGAAGGCGGCGTGGCCCTGGTGGAGTGGGGCGACAGCGCCGCCCAGGCGTTCAGCCCCGACTACCTGTGGGTCCGCATCGACCTCGACGAGGCCGCCGGCGAGGAGTGCCGCCGGCTCACGTTCCGCCCGGTCGGGCCCAGCTGGTCGGCCCGGGTCAAGGCCCTCCACCACGCCCTGGCCAAGTGGTCGGGCACCGAGGCCGCCCCGTGATCATCCTCGGCATCGAGACCTCTACCATGCGGGTGGGCGCCGCCCTCGGCGGCTACGAGGGCGTCCTCGCCGAGTTCCACACCACCCGGGGCCGGCGCCACGCCGAGACCCTCACCCCGGCCATCGAGTTCATTTGCGCCCAGGCCCGGGTGGCCATGACCGAGATCAGCGCCGTCGCCGTCGACGTGGGTCCGGGGCTGTTCACCGGCCTGCGGGTGGGGGTGTCCACGGCCAAGGCCATCGCCCAGGCCCTGCGGGTGCCGATGATCGGGCTGTCGAGCCTCGACCTGCTGGCCTTTCCGGTGCGGTACTCCGACCGGGTGGTGGTGCCGGTGATCGACGCCCGCCGCAGCGAGGTGTACTACGCCAAGTACCGCCAGGTCCCCGGCGGGCTGCAGCGGCTGTCGGACTACCGGCTGGCCAGCCCCCGCGAGCTCGCCTCCGAGCTGATGGCGGCCAGCGAGGAGTCCCTCGTCATCGGCGACGGCGCCCTCCGCTACGGCGAGGTCCTCACCACCGACGTCCGGGTCGAGCTCGGCACCGTCGGCACCGCCTACCCGACGGCCGGGGCGCTGGTCGAGCTGGCCCACCCCCGGGCGGTGCGCGAGGAGTTCGTGCAGCCCTCCGAGCTCGAGGTGCTCTACCTGCGCCGCTCCGACGCCGAGATCAACTGGGAGGCCCGCCACCAGCGCCCCGGGGCCGAGGCCGGATGACCGCCTCGCGGCTGCGCCCGGGGCGCCAGGCCCCCGCCGACGTCGTCCTGGTCCCCATGCGCCGCCGGCACCTGCGCTCGGTCCTGCGCATCGAGTCCGAGGTCTACCCCCGGCCCTGGTCGCTGTCGCTGTTCATGAGCGAACTGTCCCTACGGGGCACCCGCGCCTATCACGTGGCCAAGATCGGCGGGGACGTCGTCGGCTACGCCGGGGTCATGGTCGGCACCGAGGACGCCCACGTGACGACCATCGCCGTGGATCCCGAGCACCACCGGCGCAAGATCGGCACCCGCCTCATGCTCAACCTGGCCCGGGTCGCCCTAGAGCGGGGAGCCCGCAACCTCACCCTCGAGGTGCGGGTGGGGAACACCGGGGCCCAGGCCCTCTACCATCGGTTCGGCTTCAGCCCCGCCGGCATCCGCAAGAACTACTACTCGGAGACCAACGAGGACGCCCTGGTGATGTGGGCCAGCGACATCGACAGCCCGGGGTACACGGCCCGGCTGGCCGCCATCGAGGCGGAGCTGGCGGCCGACGCCTCGCGCTGGCGGAGGCAGGGATGACCCGCCTCCGGGCCGTGCTGGCGGTGGAGACCTCCTGCGACGAGACGGCCGCCGCCGTGGTCGACGAGGAGCACCGGGTCCGCTCCTCGGTCGTGTCCAGCCAGGTGGACCTGCACGCCCGCTTCGGAGGGGTCGTGCCCGAGCTGGCCGGACGGGCCCACGTCGAGCTGATCACCCCGGTGGTGGCCGAGGCCCTCCTCGAGGCCGGCGTGGAGTACCCCGAGGGGGGCCGCCCCGACCTGGCCGCGGTGGCCGCCACCGTGGGCCCGGGCCTCATCGGCTCCCTCCTCGTCGGGGTCTCCGCCGCCAAGGCCATGGCCCTGGTGTGGGGCATTCCCTTCGTGGGAGTCAACCACCTCGAGGGCCACCTGGCCGCCGCCTTCATCGAGGAGCCGGACCTCGAGTTCCCCCTCGTGGTTCTGCTGGTCTCGGGCGGCCACACCCTCCTGATCTCGATGGAAGGCCCGGGGCGCTACCGGCTCCTCGGCCAGACCATCGACGACGCCGCCGGCGAGGCCTTCGACAAGGTGGCCCGCTTCCTCGGGCTCGGCTACCCCGGCGGACCGGTGATCGACCGCATCGCCATGGACGGGGACCCCAAGTCCATCGAGTTCCCCCGGGCCATGCTCGAGGCCGGCTACGACTTCTCCTTCAGCGGCATCAAGACGTCGGTCATCAGCTACGTGCGCAAGAACCCCGACGTGCCCGTGGCCGACGTGGCCGCCTCCTTCCAGGAGGCGGTGGTCGACGTGCTCGTCACCAAGGCCCGGCGGGCGGCGGCCGACGTCGGGGCCCGGGGCCTGGTCCTCGCCGGTGGGGTGGCGGCCAACTCGCTGCTGCGCGAGCGGGCCCTCGACGTGTGCATCGCCGAGGGGTTGCGGGCCTTCGTCCCCAGCCGTCCCATGTGCACCGACAACGCGGCCATGATCGGCGCCGCCGCCTGGTGGCGGCTCAACGCCGACGGGCCCAGCCCCCTCGACCTGGCCGCCGACCCCAACCTCCACCTGCCGCTGATCGGTTAGCAGTCGCCGGGGGCGGTTGCTAGCCGCCGGCGCCGTGGCTATCGTTAGCACTCGTCAGGTCTGAGTGCTAACGGCCATCAGCGAGCAACTAGGAGGGCTCCCCCCATGAAGCTGCAGCCCCTTGAGGACAGGATCGTCGTCCGTCCCAGCGAGTCCGAGGAGACCACCGCCTCGGGCCTGGTCATCCCGGACACCGCCAAGGAGAAGCCCCAGCAGGGCGAGGTTCTGGCGGTCGGCCCCGGCCGGCGGGCGGAGAACACCGGCGAGCTCATCCCGCTCGACGTGAAGGTGGGCGACACCGTCGTCTACTCGAAGTACGGCGGCACCGAGATCACCATCGACGGTGAGGACCTGCTCATCCTGACCGGGCGCGACGTGCTGGCCAAGGTCGGCAAGAAGTAATGCCCAAGATCCTCAAGTTCGACGAGTCAGCCCGCCGCAGCCTCGAGGCGGGCGTCAACCGGCTGGCCGACGCGGTGAAGGTGACCCTCGGCCCCCGCGGCCGCAACGTGGTCCTCGAGAAGAAGTTCGGGGCGCCGACCATCACCAACGACGGGGTGACCATCGCCCGCGAGGTCGAGGTCGACGACCCCTTCGAGAACATGGGCGCCCAGCTGGTCAAGGAGGTTGCCACCAAGACCAACGACGTGGCCGGTGACGGCACCACCACGGCGACGGTGCTGGCCCAGGCCCTCATCCGCGAGGGGCTGCGCAACGTGGCCGCCGGCGCCAACCCGATGTCGCTGAAGCGCGGCATCGAGCGGGCCGTCGAAGCGGCGGTGGCCGACATCCGGTCGCAGGCCAAGGAGATCGACGACCGCACCGAGATCGCCCAGGTGGCGGCCATCTCTGCCGCCGACCCGCAGATCGGCGAGATCCTCGCCGACGCCATCGACAAGGTCGGCAAGGACGGCACGGTGACCGTCGAGGAGTCCAACACCTTCGGCCTCGAGCTCGACTTCACCGAGGGCATGCAGTTCGACAAGGGCTTCCTGTCCCCGTACTTCGTCACCGACCCGGAGCGCCAGGAGGCCATCCTCGACGACCCGTACATCCTGATCTGCAACTCGAAGATCAGCGCGGTGCACGACCTCATCCCGGTGCTGGAGAAGGTCATGCAGTCGGGCAAGGCCCTCCTGATCATCGCCGAGGACATCGAGGGCGAGGCCCTCGCCACCCTGGTGGTGAACAAGATCCGGGGCACGTTCTCGTCGGTCGGCGTGAAGGCCCCCGGCTTCGGCGAGCGGCGCAAGGCCATGCTCGGCGACATCGCCGTGCTCACCGGCGGCCAGGTCATCTCCGAGGAGATCGGCCTCAAGCTGGAGAGCGTCACCCTCGACCTGCTGGGCCGGGCCCGCCGGGTGATCGTCAACAAGGACGACACCACCATCATCGACGGGGGCGGCTCCTCGGACGACGTGGCCGGGCGCATCGCCCAGATCAAGCGCGAGATCGAGGACACCGACTCGGACTGGGACCGCGAGAAGCTCCAGGAGCGGCTGGCCAAGCTGGCCGGTGGAGTGGCCGTCGTCCGGGTGGGCGCCGCCACCGAGGTGGAGCTCAAGGAGAAGAAGCACCGCATCGAGGACGCCCTGTCCGCCACCCGGGCCGCCATCGAGGAGGGTGTGGTCGCCGGCGGCGGCACCGCTCTCGTCCGGGCCCGCCCGGCGGTGGAGAAGGTCGTCGCCGCCCTGTCCGGCGACGAGGCCACCGGGGCGGACATCGTGCGCCGGTCCCTCACCGAGCCGCTGCGGTGGATCGCCCACAACGCCGGCCTCGAGGGGTCGGTCATGGTCGAGCACGTCGAGCGCGAGACCGGCTCGATCGGTCTCAACGCCGCCACCGGCCAGTTCGAGGACCTGATCAAGGCGGGCGTCCTCGACCCGGCCAAGGTCACCCGCTCGGCGCTGCAGAACGCGGCGTCGATCGCCGCCCTGCTGCTCACCACCGAGGCGCTCGTCGCCGACAAGCCCGAGAAGCCGGACCCGGCCGCCGCCGCGGCCGCCGCCGGTGCCATGGGCGGCATGGGTGGCATGGGCGGAATGGGGATGATGTAGCCCTGGCCATGGACCAGCGTCCGCCGCCCGACCCGGCCAAGCTGCTCGCCCAGTGGATGGAGTGGGAACGGGGCGAGACGCCTCCTGGTCGGGTCATCGCCAACCTCAAGACCAGCGGGCTGCGGGAGCTGCTCGAGGGCCTGGCCGCGGCCGACGCCGGCCAGGCCTCGAACCCCGCCACCTGAGGTCGTGACCCCGACGGGCCCGGCCGGCCGACGGCCGGGCCGTCAGGTCATCCCGCGCCCCCACGGGGCCCGCTCGGTCGAGGGGGTGCCCTGGGATCTGGCCGTCCCCGTCGGCCTCGAGCGGGTGCGGGCCGCCTTCGCTGCGGCCGGGCCTCCCGGCCCACCGGACCCGGCGGTACCGGAGGGGGGCGCCCCGCCCGGCCTGCCCGCCGCCGTGCTGGTCGCCCTGTTCGAGGAGGGCGGCGAGGCCCGGGTCATCCTCACCCGGCGTTCGTCGAACCTGCGGTCCCACACTGGCGAGGTGGCCTTTCCGGGGGGGCGGCTGGAGCCGGCCGAGGACCCCCTCGCCGGGGCCCTGCGCGAGGCCAGCGAGGAGGTCGGGCTCGACCCGGCCTCGGCCGACGTGCTGGGCGAGCTGCCGCCGCTGTCGACCCTGTCGTCGCGCTCGTCGATCTCCCCGTTCGTGGCCGCCCTGCCCGGCCGGCCCGACCTGCGCCCCAACCCGGCCGAGGTCGAGCGGATCTTCGACGTCACCCTGGCCGAGCTGGCCTCCCCCGGCGTCTACCACGAGGAGCGCTGGCCGGTGCCCGGCATGGGCGAGCGGTCCGTCCACTTCTTCCACCTCGACGGCGACACCGTCTGGGGCGCCACCGCCCGCATCCTGCGCCACCTGCTCGATGTGGTCGCCGGCGGCCCGCTGGGGAGGATGGCCGAGGGCATCTGAGATCGGCTGGCGGCCCGGTCTTAGACTCGGCGGCGATGCCCACGCTCAGCTTCGAGGGGGAGACCCACGACGAGATCGTGCGCAAGGTCCGCCGCTGGCTGGCCTCCATCGACGGCGAGGAGGACACCATCTCGGCCGCCGAGGCGGTCGACCGGGCGTCGGAGCTGACCAAGGACGCCCTCACCATCGTGGCCCAGGCCGCCCCCGGTCCGGTGGCCCGCAGCGAGATCGTGAAGGGCCTGACCCGGATGGGCTACGAGGCGACCGACTCGACCCGCCGGGCGGTGATCGCCGGCCTCGACGCCCTGTCCGACACCGAGGGCGGCATCCTCAAGCGGATCGAGCGGGCCCGCAACTCGGTCCTGTACGAGATGAACAGCGCCGTGGCCCGCCAGATCCTGCGCAGCCTGCGCCCCTGACCACGCCCCCCTTTGGGGGCCGCCGGGGTGGCCGGGGGCCGTCACAGCCCCGAAGTATCCTCGTGAAAAGCGGGCAGGGATCCAAGGGGTGCTTTGTGGCTGAGCTCGAGATCGGCATCGGCAAGTCGGGCAGGAGGGCGTACGGCTTCGACGACATCGCCATCGTCCCCAGCCGGAGGACGAGGGACCCGGAGGACGTTGACATCTCCTGGGAGATCGACGCCTTCCGCTTCGAGCTGCCGCTCATGGGGGCGGCCATGGACGGGGTCATCAGCCCGGCCACCGCCATCGAGATCGGCCGCCTCGGCGGGGTTGGCGTGCTGAACCTCGAGGGGCTGTGGACCCGCTACGAGGATCCCGAGCCGCTCTTCGACGAGATCTCCAAGCTCGACTCGGAGAAGGCGACCGCCCGGATGCAGCAGATCTACTCCGAGCCGGTGAAGCCGGAGCTGGTCACCCAGCGGATCCGCGAGATCAAAGACGCCGGCGTCGTCTCCTGCGCCTCGGTGACCCCGCAGCGCACCGAGCAGTTCGCCAAGGCGGTGCTGGAGGCCGAGCTCGACCTGCTCGTCATCCAGGGCACGGTCGTGTCGGCCGAGCACGTGTCCAAGACGGTGGAGCCGCTCAACCTGAAGCGCTTCATCCGCGAGTTCGAGATCCCGGTGATCGTCGGCGGGTGCGCCTCCTACCAGGCCGCCCTGCACCTGATGCGCACCGGCGCCGTCGGCATTCTCGTCGGGGTCGGCCCCGGCAACGCCTGCACCACCCGGGGCGTGCTCGGCATCGGCGTCCCCCAGGCGACGGCCATCGCCGACGCCGCCGGCGCCCGCATGCGTCACCTCGACGAGACCGGCGTGTACGTGCAGGTGATCGCGGACGGCGGCATGTCCAAGGGGGGCGACATCGCCAAGGCCATCGCCTGTGGCGCCGACGCCGTCATGATCGGCTCGCCGCTGGCCGCCGCCCACGAGGCGCCGGGCAAGGGGTTCCACTGGGGCATGGCCACCTTCCACCCGTCGCTGCCCCGCGGCGCCCGGGTCCGCACCGGCCGGCTCGGCACCCTGAAGGAGGTCCTCCTCGGCCCGGCCCACGAGAACGACGGCCGGCTCAACCTGTTCGGCGCCCTGCGCACCAGCATGGCGACCTGCGGGTACGAGAGCGTCAAGGAGTTCCAGAAGGCCGAGGTGATGGTCGCCCCCGCCCTGCAGACCGAGGGCAAGGCCCTGCAGCGGTCGCAGGGCGTCGGGATGGGACACTGACGGCCCCCGGGCCGCTTGTGCCGTGACTGATCTCAGCGAGGGCTTCGACACCGTCCTCGTCGTCGACTTCGGGGCGCAGTACGCCCAGCTGATCGCCCGGCGTGTCCGCGAGGCCCACGTCTACTCCGAGATCGTCCCCCACGACATGCCGGTGGCGGACATGCTCGCCCGCCGGCCCCGGGGCATCATCTTCTCCGGCGGCCCCAAGTCGGTCCACGTGGCCGGGGCGCCGACCGTCGACGCCGGCGTGTACAAGGCCGGCGTCCCCGTGCTCGGTATCTGCTACGGCGCCCAGCTGCTGGCCCAGCAGCTCGGCGGCCAGGTGGCCCGCACCGGGCGGGGCGAGTACGGGCGCACGCCGATGCAGGTGGTCTCGGCCTCGGCGCTCATGGCCGGCCTGCCCAACGAGCAGGACGTGTGGATGAGCCACTTCGACGCCATCGTGGCCCCCCCGCCGGGGTTCACGGTGACGGCGATGTCGCCCGACGCCCCCGTGGCCGCCCTCGAGGACGCCGAGCACGCCATCTACGGCGTGCAGTTCCACCCCGAGGTGGCCCACACCCCCCGGGGACAGGAGATCCTCAAGCACTTCCTGTACGACGTGTGCGGCTGCCGTCCCAACTGGACCATGACCTCGATCATCGAGTCGTCGGTCGAGGCGGTGCGCGACCAGGTCGGGGGGGAGAAGGTCATCTGCGGCCTCTCCGGAGGGGTCGACTCGGCCGTGGCCGCCGCCCTGGTGCACAAGGCGGTCGGCGACCAGCTCACCTGCGTGTTCGTCGACACCGGCCTGATGCGCGCCGGCGAGGCCGAGCAGGTGGAGACGACCTTCCGGCGCCAGTTCAACGTCGACCTGGTGCACGTCAAGGCGGGCGACCGGTTCCTCGAGTCGCTCAACGACGTCATCGACCCCGAGCGCAAGCGCAAGATCATCGGCGAGACGTTCATCCGGGTGTTCGAGGAGGTGGCCGCCGACTTCGAGGACGCCCGCTTCCTCGTGCAGGGCACGCTGTACCCCGACATCATCGAGTCGGGCACCAGCGACGCGGCCAAGATCAAGTCGCACCACAACGTGGGCGGCCTGCCCGACGACATGAACTTCGAGCTGGTGGAGCCGCTGCGCAACCTGTTCAAGGACGAGGTGCGCGCCGTCGGTGAGGAGCTCGGCCTCCCCGAGGACATCGTGTGGCGTCAGCCCTTCCCCGGGCCCGGCCTGGCCGTGCGCATCATCGGAACCATCACCCCGGAACGGGTGGCCATCCTGCAGGCGGCCGACGCCATCGTCGTCGAGGAGATCAAGCGGGCCGGCCTCTACCGCGACATCTGGCAGAGCTTCGCTGTGCTGCCGGCCGTGCGCACCGTCGGGGTCATGGGCGACGAGCGCACCTACGCCTACCCGATCGTCATCCGCGCCGTCACCAGCGAGGACGCCATGACGGCCGACTGGGCCCGTCTCCCCTACGACCTGCTGGAGCGGCTGTCGTCGCGGATCATCAACGAGGTGCCGGGGGTCAACCGGGTGGCGCTCGACATCACGTCGAAGCCCCCGGGCACCATCGAGTGGGAGTGAGCGGGCCGCCCCTTCCGTCCCTGCCGGTCGGGTTGGAGGACGATCCCGCCGGCGCCGACTTCGCCGGGCCGCCCCGGCGCGACCTGCTCGCCGGGCTCAACCCGGCCCAGCGCGAGGCCGTCCTGCACGACACCGGTCCCCTGCTGATCCTGGCCGGCGCCGGCTCGGGCAAGACCCGCGTCCTCACCCACCGCATCGCCCACCTCATCGCCGAGCGCGGCGCCTCCCCGTTCTCGATCCTCGCCATCACCTTCACCAACAAGGCGGCCGACGAGATGCGCCGGCGGGTCGCCGGGCTGGTCGGGCCCGTCGCCGAGCGCATGTGGGTGTCCACCTTCCACTCGGCGTGCGTGCGCATCCTGCGCCGCGAGGCGTCACGCCTCGGCTACAAGTCGTCGTTCACCATCTACGACCAGGCCGACGCCGTCCGCCTCACCGGCTACGTCATCCGCGATCTCAACATCGACTCGAAGCGGTTCCCGCCCCGGTCGGTCCACGGCGTCATCAGCCAGGCCAAGAACGAGCTGGTCGACTTCGAGCACTACCGCGAGCAGGCCCGCACCATCTTCGACCGCAAGGTGGCCGACGTCTATGCCGAGTACCAGAAGCGGCTCCTCGCCGCCTCGGCCATGGACTTCGACGACCTGCTCATGGTGACGGTCAACCTCATGCAGGCGTTCCCCGACGTGCTGGAGCGCTACCGCCACCGCTTCGAGCACCTGTTGGTCGACGAGTACCAGGACACCAACCGGGCCCAGAACGAGCTGGTCATCACCCTGGCCGAGGCGCACCGGAACCTCTGCGTGGTGGGTGACAGCGACCAGTGCCTGCCGCCCGGCACCCTGGTGTCGACACCGGCTGGCCCGAAGCCGATCGAGGAGCTGACGGAGGGCGACCGGGTCACGGGCACCGGTGGCCGCGGCGTTGCCGTTGCCGGCGAGATCACCCACGTGAAGCGGGGCCACTGGCAGGGTCGCATGTACACGGTGCGGGCGGGTGGCCGCACCCTGCGAGGAACGCCGCACCACATCCTGTTGGCCAAGCCCGACCTGCCGCCGGGCGGCCACCTCGTGTACCTCATGTACCGGGCCGACCGCGGCTACCGGGTGGGGCAGGCGAAATCAGTGCGACAGGACGGCCAGGGCAGGCCCGACTCGGGTTTGCGAGTCCGGGCCAACCAGGAGCACGCCGACAAGATGTGGATCCTCCGGTCCTGTGCCGACCGGGCCGAGGCCAGCTACTGGGAAGCCTGGTTCTCCGCCACCTACGGCCTGCCCACCGCCTGCTTCCACGGTCAGGGCCGCGATCTGGCCATGGACGAGAGATGGCTGGCCCGGTTGTTCGACGAGTTGGACACCCGAACGGCGGCCAAAGCTCTCATGCTCGACCTCGACCTCCACCCGGCCTTCCCCCACCTCCGCCCCCAGAACGGTCGCCGCCGGCAGTCGATCAACCTCACCATGTTTGGCCACCTCCGCTACGGGGACGTCGGCGACCACCGGGTGCAGTCCTCCCGCTTTGAGACGGCCCGCGAGAGCTACCCCGAGGCGGTGGAGCTGGCCCGCGCCGTCGCCGACGCGGGCGGCATGGAGATCCACCGCCGAGCGGCGATCGGGGGCCAGATCTACGACTTCATGCCCCTGGCCCACCTCCATCCGGGCATGACCGTCCTCGTCGAGGAGGGGGGGCACTTCGTCGAGGCGACGGTGGATTCGGCGGAGAGCGACTTCTATGACGGGCCCGTCTACGACCTCGAGGTCACGCCGACCCACACCTACGGGGCCGGCGGAATCCTGGTGCACAACAGCATCTACCGGTTCCGCTCGGCCGACATCCGCAACATCCTCGAGTTCGAACGGGCCTTCCCCGACGCCACTGTCATCGTCCTCGAGCAGAACTACCGCTCCACCCAGACCATCCTCGACGCGGCCAACGCCGTCATCGCCAACAACATGCAGCGCAAGCCCAAGGCGTTGTGGACCGACCAGGTGGGCGGCGAGCCGATCGTGCGCTATGAGGCGTCCGACGAGCACGACGAGGCGGCGTGGGTGGCCCAGGAGATCGGCAGCCTGCACGACGGGGCCGACTTCCGCTACGGCGATATGGCCGTCTTCTACCGCACCAACGCCCAGAGCCGGGTGCTGGAGGAGGAACTGGTCCGGCGCAACATCCCCTACCGGGTCGTCGGTGGCACCCGTTTCTACGACCGGCGCGAGATCAAGGACCTCCTCGCCTACCTGCGGGCCGTGTCCAACCCGGCCGACGAGGTGTCGCTCAAGCGCATCGTCAACGTCCCCCGTCGGGGTGTGGGCGACACCAGCGTCGGGCGCATCGACGTGTTCGCCCGCCAGCACGGCCTCGGCTTCGGTGACGCCCTGGCCCGGGCCGAGGACGCCGGCGTGTCGGGGCGGGCCCTGACCGGCGCCCGGGCCCTGGCCGTGCTGCTCGAATCGCTGCGCCGGGTGGCGCCCGACGGCCCCGGCCCGGTGCTGCGCCGGGTGCTCGAAGAGACCGGCTACGCCGCCGAGCTCGAGGCCGAGCACACCGTCGAGGCGGCCGGCCGGCTGGAGAACATCGCCGAGCTGGTGGCGGTGGCCGACGAGCACGACGACCTCGACGGCTTCCTCGAGGCGGTGAGCCTCGTCGCCGACACCGACGAGCTGTCCGACGACGAGACCTCGGTCAGCCTCATGACCCTGCACACCGCCAAGGGGCTCGAGTTCCCCGTGGTGTTCCTCGTCGGCATGGAGGAGGGCGTGTTCCCCCACATGCGCTCGATCGGCGAGCCCGACGAGATGGAGGAGGAACGCCGGCTCTGCTACGTCGGCATCACCCGGGCCCGCCAACGCCTGTACCTGTCGCACGCCTTCTGCCGCACGCTCTGGGGCGGCGCCTCCTACAACCCGCCCAGCCGGTTCATCGCCGAGATACCCGAGGCCCTCACCCGGGCCATCTCCGGCGGCGGGCCGCCCGGGTCGCTGCGAGGCGGCGGCGTGCGGGCCGGACGAGACCGGATCGTGGAGTCGGCCATGAAGGCCACGCCGGCCCGGACCAGCGGCGCCGAGGCGCTGGGGCTGCGGGCCGGCGACGACGTGGTCCACGCCAAATGGGGCGAGGGAGTGGTCACCGAGGTGGTCGGTTCCGGCGACAAGGCCGAGGCGGTGGTGGTGTTCCCCGGGTTGGGGGAGAAGCGGCTGCTCCTGGCCTGGGCTCCGCTCAAGAAGGCGCGCTGACGGCCCGGCGGGGCCTCGCCGCCACCGGCCGCGCCGGCTTCTCCAAGCCGGCCAGCGGGGCGACTCCGGGGACGCCCTCGGCCGCCTCGAGCTGGTCGACCACCGAGCGGGCCACCTTGGGCGACAGCATCAGCGACAGGTGCCCGTGGTCCTTGGCCAGGATGTTCACCGCTCCGAGGGCGGGGTGGCGCAGCATCCCCGATGGCGAGGGCTGAACCAGCAGGTCGGTGTTGGAGTAGTAGGCGACCCAGCGCACCGGCGACGGGCAGGCGCCCTCGGCCAGCCGGCGGATGACCGCCGAACCGGGACGCAGCTGGGAGGCGGTCCGACCCGGCCCCGCGTAGGCTGCGACCGTCCCTTCGTGGGGCGAGCCGATGGCGACGGCGGTGGCCACGTGGCGGTCGCCGCCGAGCTCCTGGACGTACCAGCGGGCGATGATGCCGCCGAGGCTGTGGCCGACGAGGTGGACCCGGTCGATGCCGGTCACCCGTTGCAGGGCCTCGACCGTGTCGGCCAGCCGGGCGGCCAGTTCGGGCACGTCGTGGCGGAAGGGGGAGTAGTTGATCGTGTGGACGCTCGAGAAGCCGGCTTTGGCCAGGTGGCGTTCGAGCACGTACCAGCCGGAGCGGTTGTGGGCGTAGCCGTGCAGCAGGATCACCGGCGTGTGGTGGCCGGCGTCCCCGCCCGAACCCGGGCCGCGGATGTCCGTGTCGGCCAGCCCCAGCGGGTAGCGCAGGGCGCAGCGGGCGACCGACACCGCCTCGCGGGCGTGGCTGAGGTACGTCTGGGGCCTGCGAGCGGCGGTGACGATCGCCTCGAGCACTGCTATATCTGTCGACACGATCACCTCCATCTTGTACAGCGAATGGCGCGTCAATTTGTGGATGGTCGGGATGAACTGGACCAAACGGGCTAGCCTCCTCGCCGGTCGCGGGCTAACCCTCGGGGTCCTGATGGACCGGCTGGCCGACATCCACGGCGACCGCCGGCTGGTCGAAGAGGCCGGCGGGGCGGGGGGCCCGGACGCCGCCGCCGGCTCGACCCTCACCTACCGGCAGGCCGCCGCCCGGGTGGCGGCCATGTCCGGGGCCATCGGCGCCCGCAGCGAACCCGGGGACCGGGTGGTGCTCGCCCTGCCCAACTCCTACGACCTGCTGCTGGCCAGCCTGGCCGCCTGCCGGGCCGGCGCCATCGCCGTGCCGGTCAACGCCGAGCTGACGGCGGCGGAGGTCGACCTGGTCGCCCACGACGCCGGCGCCGCCATGGTCGTCCGCTCGGCCGAGGAGCTGGGCGGCACTCCCGCCCCACCGGCCGTGGAGGGAGACCCCGGCCAGGTGGCGGCGGTGTTCTACACGTCGGGCACGACCGGGCGGCCCAAGGGCGCCCGCCTCACCCACCGCTCGTTGCTGGGCCAGGTGTCGGCGGGGGTGCTGTGGCCCGCCGGCCTGCGCCGCGACGAGGCGGTCATCGCCCTGCCCCTCTCCCACATCATGGGCTTCGTCGCCACCCTGGCCCTCGCCGTGTCCGGGGTGCCGGTGTACTTCCTGCCCCGCTTCCGCCCCGACGCCGTGCTCGACGCCATCGAGGGGCGGCGGGCCACCCTGTTCATCGGGGTGCCGGCGATGTACCGGCTCATGCTCGAGGCGGGGGCCGAGCAGCGCGACCTGCACTCGGTGCGGGTGTGGGCATCGGGTGCCGACGCCATGCCGGCGGAGCTGGCCCGCCGGTTCCAGGCCATGGGGGCCATCGCCACCCTGCCGGTGCTCGGCACCAACGTCGGGCAGGCCGCCTTCGTCGAGGGCTACGGCATGGTGGAGGCCGCCGGCGGGGTGGCCATCAAGCTCAGCCCACCCCTGGTGCCGCTGATGCCGGGCGACTCCGTCGGGTTCCCCGTGCCCCCCAACCGGATGCGGGTCGTGGACGAGGAGGGCAACGACGTGGCCGGGGGAGAGGTGGGCGAGCTGTGGGTCAAGGGCCCCGGCCTGCTCGAGGGCTACCACGGCGACCCCGAGGGAACCGAGGCGGTGCGGACGGCCGACGGGTGGCTGCGCACCGGCGACCTGGCCCGGCGGGGCCCGTTCGGCCTGATCCATTTCGCCGGCCGCTCGAAGGACGTCATCAAGCGGGGCGGCTACTCGGTGTACGCCGTCGAGGTGGAAGGGGCCCTCGAGGAGCACCCGGACGTGGTCGAGGCGGCCGTGGTCGGACTGCCCGACGAGCGGCTGGGCGAAATCCCGGTTGCCGCCGTGCGCCTGAGCCGGGGGGCGAGCCTCACCGAGGACGAGCTGACGGCGTGGGCGGCCGAACGGCTGGCGGCGTTCAAGGTGCCGGCGAGGATCCGCTTCGTGGAGGACCTCCCCCACACCGGCACCAGCAAGGTCCGCCGCGAGGAGGTCCGGGCCCTGCTGCTCGAGGGTGACGATTAGGCCCCGGTTTCCGGGCCGCCCCTAGTATCGGCACCCGTGAGCGAGCCGTACCGCGTGGTGGTGGCCAAGCCCGGCCTCGACGGACACGACCGGGGCGCCAAGGTGATCGCCCGGGCTCTCCGGGACGCCGGGTTCGAGGTCATCTACACCGGGCTGCACCAGACGCCCGAGCAGGTGGTGCAGGCGGTCATCCAGGAGGACGCCGACGCCCTCGGATTGTCGCTCCTGTCCGGGGCGCACATGACCCTGGTGCCCCGCATCACCGAGCTGCTCTCCACCGAGGGGGTCGACGACGTGATCGTGGTGTGCGGCGGCATCATCCCCGACGCCGACATCCCGAAGCTGAAGGACGTCGGTGTGGCCGAGGTCTTCGGACCCGGCGCCCCCCTGCCGGCCATCGCCCAGTGGCTGCGCGAGGCGCTCGACCGCCGGGCCCGCCAGACGGCCGGAGCCGAGTAGCTCCCGACCGAGCCGAGATAGCCCGACACCAGCCGGAACCAGCGAGGAGAGTCTTTAGTGGATCTGTTCGAGTACCAGGGAAAGCAGTACTTCTCCCGCTTCGGCATACCGGTGTCGCCCGGCGGCGTGGCCGACACCGTCGACGAGGCCGTAGCCACGGCCGAGAAGGTCGGGTATCCGGTCGTCGTCAAGGCCCAGGTCCAGGTGGGCGGGCGGGGCAAGGCCGGAGGCATCAAGCTGGCCGACAACGCCGACGAGGTGCGCACCCACGCCGGCAACATCCTCGGCATGGACATCCGCGGCCACGTGGTGAAGCGGCTGTGGATCGAGCACGCGTCCGACATCGCCAAGGAGTACTACGCCAGCTTCACCCTCGACCGGGCGGCCAAGCTGCACCTCGGCATGGTGTCGGCCAAGGGTGGGGTCGACATCGAGCAGGTGGCCGAGGAGGACCCCGGCGCCATCGCCCGCCTGCACATCGACCCGACGCAAGGCCTCGACGAGGCCGCCGCCCGGGGGCTGGTGGAGGAGGCGAACCTCGACCCCGAGGCGGCCGACGGCGCCGTCGATATCCTGGTCAAGCTGTACCGCTGCTTCGTCGAGGGTGACGCCGATCTGGTCGAGATCAACCCGCTCATCCTGACGCCCGACGGCCGGGTGCACGCCCTCGACGCCAAGGTCACCCTGGACGACAACGCCGCCTTCCGCCATCCGGAGTGGGACGAGTTCCGCGGCCTCGAGGTGCTTGACCCCCGCGAAGCCCTGGCTCGCCAGAAGGGGCTGCAGTACGTGGGCCTCGACGGCTTCGTCGGCATCATCGCCAACGGGGCGGGCCTGGCCATGAGCACCTGCGACGTCGTCGAGCAGGTCGGGGGCAAGCCGGCCAACTTCCTCGACATCGGCGGGGGCGCCTCGGCTGAGGTCATGGCCAACGCCCTCGAGGTGATCAACACCGACGAGAAGGTGAAGGCCATCTTCATCAACATCTTCGGCGGCATCACCCGGGGCGAGGAGGTGGCCAACGGCATCGTGGCCGCCCTCGGCCGGGTGGAGATCCGCTCGCCGATCGTCATCCGCCTCGACGGCACCAACGCCGACGAGGGCCGCAAGATCCTCGCCGAGCACGAGTCCGACCGGCTGATGTCACTGCCGACAATGATCGATGCCGCCCGCCGGGCGACCGAGCTGGCGGGAGGTAAGACCCGATGAGCGTCTTCGTCGACGAGAACACCAAGGTCATCGTGCAGGGCCTCACCGGGGGCCAGGGCCGCTTCCACGGGCTGCGCAACCGCGACTACGGCACCAAGATCGTCGCCGGCGTCACCCCCGGCAAGGGCGGCCAGGACGTCGACGGCATCCCCGTCTACGACAGTGTCGCCGACGCCGTGGCCGCCACCGGCGCCGACGCCTCGTTCATCTCCGTGCCTCCGAAGGGGGCGCCGGCCGCCATCCTCGAGGCCGCCGCCGCCGGCATCTCCTTCGTGGTGTGCATCACCGAGGGCATCCCCGCCCAGGACGAGGCGAGGGTCTACAACGAGCTGCGCCGCCAGTACCCCGAGACCAGGCTGCTCGGCCCGAACTGCCCCGGCATCATCAGCCCCGGGAAGTGCAACATCGGCATCACCTCCGGCGACATCGCCATGCCCGGCGGCCCGGTCGGCATCGTCAGCCGGTCCGGCACCCTCACCTACCAGGCCCTCTACGACCTCACCCAGAAGGGCGTGGGCCAGACCACCTGCGTCGGCATCGGCGGCGACCCGGTGCCGGGCACCAACTTCATCGACTGCCTCGCCGCCTTCGAGTCCGACCCCGAGACCAAAGCGGTGATCCTCATCGGCGAGATCGGCGGCTCCGAGGAGGAGAAGGCCGCCGACTTCATCGCCAAGGAGATGTCCAAGCCGGTGGTGGCCTACATCGCCGGCGTCACCGCCCCCCCGGGGCGGAAGATGGGCCACGCCGGGGCGATCATCTCCGGCTCCAAGGGCACGGCCAAGGCCAAGATGGAGGCGCTCGAGGGCGCCGGCGCCCGGGTGGCCCTCAACCCGACCCAGGCCGCCGAGATGATGGTCGAGGTGGTCGCCGGGCTCTGACTGTCATCGGCCGATGACCCGCGTGGGGTCGCGAACCCGCTGGTAGCGTTCTTCCGTGAGGATCGGGGTTCTGGCGTCGGGTAGCGGCACGAACCTTTCCTCCATCCTCGACGAAGGCCTCGACGTCGCCGTGGTGGTCGTCGACCGGGTGTGCCGGGCCACCGACGTCGCCCGCCGGGCCGGTGTCCCCGTGGTCGAGCTGCCCCGCACCTTCGGGCGCGACTTCGACCGGCTGGCCTACACCCACCAGGTGGTCGACGCCCTCGCCGCCCACGACGTGGCCCTGGTCGTCATGGCCGGCTTCGGCACCGTGCTCGACAAGCCGATCCACGACGCCTACCCGGGGCGGATCCTCAACACCCACCCGGCCCTGCTGCCCGCCTTCCCCGGATGGCACTCGGTCGAAGAGGCCCTCGCCGCCGGGGTGAAGCTCACCGGCTGCACCGTGCACGTCGCCACCCTCGACGTCGACGCCGGGCCGATCCTCGCCCAGGAGGCGGTGCCCGTCCTGCCGGGGGACACCGTCGAATCCCTCCACGAGCGCATCAAGAGCGTGGAGCGCCGGCTCTATCCGGCCACCATCCGCCAGTTCATCGAAGGGGTGATCCCGTGAGAGCTCTGCTCTCCGTCTACGACAAGACCGGCATCGTCGCTCTGGCCCAGGGGCTGGTCGACGCCGGCTGGGAGCTGGTCTCCAGCGGCGGAACGGGCCGGGCCCTGGCCGAGGCCAACATCGCCCACCGCGACCTGGCCGACCTCACCGGCTTCGCCGAGATCCTCGACCACCGGGTCGTCACCTTGCACCCGGCGGTGCACGCCGGCATCCTCGCCGACCGCTCCAAGCAGTCCCACCTGGACGACCTGGACCGCCTCGGCGTCGCCCCCATCGACCTGGTGGTGGTGAACCTGTACCCGTTCCGCTCCGACCCGTCGATCGAGCTGATCGACATCGGCGGACCCACCATGGTGCGGGCCGCGGCCAAGAACCACGCTCACGTGGGCGTGGTCGTCGACCCGGCGGACTACGGCTCGGTGCTCGACGAGATCCGCCGCGAGGGGGCCCTGTCGGACGCCACCCGCCGGCGCCTCGCCCGCTCCGCCTTCGCCCACACCGCCGCCTACGACGCCGACATCGTCACCTGGTTCGACGCCGAGGACGGCGAGGCGCTGCCCGCCACCCTTCACGTCGCCCTGGAGCGGGCCCAGGACCTGCGCTACGGAGAGAACCCCCACCAGGTCGGCGCCCGCTACCGCCAGATCGGCCGCACCGGCTGGTGGGACTCGGTGCGCCAGCACGGCGGCATGGAGCTGTCCTACCTCAACCTGTTCGACGCCGAGGCGGCCTGGCAGCTGGTGCACGACCTCGGCACCGACGAGCCGGCGGTGGCCATCATCAAGCACGCCAACCCCTGTGGCGTGGCGGTGGCCGACGACATCGCCGCCGCCTACGAAAGAGCCTTCGAATGCGACCCGGTGTCGGCCTTCGGCGGCATCGTCGCTCTCAACCGGCCCGTCTCGTCGGCCCTGGCCGAGGACATCGTCTCCAATCCCAAGGCCGACGTGCTCATCGCCCCGGGTTTCGACGACGGGGTGCTCGACCGCTTCGCTGCCAAGCGCAAGAACATGCGGGTCCTCGAGGGCCGGCCGCCGGGGCGCGACCGCCTCGACTACCGCCGCCTCGACGCCGGCTTCCTCGTCCAGGAGGTCGACCGCTTCGAAGCCGGGCGCGACAGCTGGCGGGTGGTCACCAAGGTGGCGCCGACCGACTCCCAGTGGCGCGACCTCGACCTGGCCTGGCGGATCTGCGCCTATGTGAAGTCGAACGCCATCTGCGTCGTGCGCGACGGCCAGGCGGTCGGCATCGGCGCCGGCCAGCCCAGCCGGCTCGACTCCGGCGAGATCGCCGCCCGCAAGGCGGGCGACCGGGCCAAGGGTGGCGCGGCCGCATCCGACGCCTTCTTCCCCTTCGCCGACGGGCTGGAGGCGGTGGCCGCCTCCGGGGTCACCGCCGTCATCCAGCCCGGCGGGTCGATGCGCGACGACGAGGTCATCGCCGCCGCCGACGAGCTCGGCATCGCCATGGTCCTCACCGGCGAGCGCCACTTCCGTCACTGATGGCCGTCCTCATGCCGGGTGGCCCGGTCGCTGAGGCGGTCTTCGAAGACGTCGCCCGCCGGGTGGAGAAGCTCAGCTCGGCCGGCAAGACGGTCGGGTTGGCCACCATCCTGGTCGGCGACGACGCCCCCAGCGCCCGCTACATCCGCATGAAGCAGGAGAAGGCGGCCACTCTCGGCATCCTCTCCCCCCACGTGCACCTGCCGGCCGACACCACCCAGCAGGAGGTGGACGACGCCGTCCGTCGGCTGAGCGACGACCCGGCCGTCGACGGGATCCTCTTTCAGCACCCGCCGCCGCCCCAGATCGACTTCGACCGGGCCCTCGCCCTCATGGACCCGGACAAGGACGTCGACGGGCTCCACCCCTACAACATGGGCCGGCTGGCCATGTCGCTGCCCGGACCGGTGCCGTGCACGCCCGCCGGCATCGAGACGCTGCTGGCCTACTACGACGTGCCCGTCTCCGGCCGCCACGTAGTCATCCTGGGCCGGGGCGTCACCCTCGGCCGGCCCCTCTCCCTGCTGCTGTCCCAGAAGCGACCCACGGCCAACGCCGCCGTCACCGTGGTCCACACCGGCGTGCCCGACTGGGCCGAGCACACCCGCCGGGCCGACATCCTGGTGGCGGCGGCCGGCGTGCCCGGCGTCATCCAGCCCGAACACGTCCGCCCCGGCTCGGTCGTGGTGGGCGCCGGCGTCCGCTACCAGGGCAAGACCCTGCTGCCCGACGTCGACGAGTCGGTCGAGGAGGTCGCCGGGTGGATCACCCCCCGGGTGGGCGGCGTCGGGCCGACGACCGTCGCCATGCTGATGCGCAACACGGTGGAGGCCGCCGAGCGCCGGGCGGCGGCCGGCTAATCCGAAAGGGGCCGTCCCCGCCGGCCACTACCCTTCGTGGCCATGGCCCGGATCGCCGACCTGCTCGGGGCAGGGCGGACCTTCTCGTTCGAGTTCTTCCCCCCGAAGAACGACCAGGAGCAGGCGACCCTCGTTCGCACCCTGCGCGAGCTGGAGCCGCTGGCCCCCTCGTTCGTGTCGGTCACCTACCGGGGCGGGCGCGAGTCGCGCCAGCGCACCTACGACCTCGTCACGGGCATGCTGCGCACCACGACGCTGAACCCGATGGCCCACCTCATCTGCGTGGCCCACACCCGCCTCGAGCTGGCCGAGATACTCGTCGACTACCGCAAGGCCGGCATCGAGAACCTGCTGGCCCTGGGCGGCGACCCGCCCAAGGACCCGAACGCGGCCGAAGGCGAGCTGGCCCACGCCCTCGAGCTGGTCGACCTGGCCCGGGCCATCGGCGGGTTCTCCCTGGGGGTGGCGGCCCACCCCGTCGGCCATCCCCGCTCACCCGATCTGGCCACCGATCGCCGCCACCTGGCCGAGAAGCTCCTCGCCGCCGACTTCGCCATCACCCAGTTCTTCTTCCGGGCCGAGGAGTACTTCGGCCTGGTCGAGGACCTGCGCCGCCTGGGGGTCGACAAGCCGGTGATCCCCGGCATCATGCCGGTGACTTCGCTGTCGTCGGTGCCCCGTATGGCGACGATGGGCGCCGCCGTGCCGCCCGAGTGGGTGGAGCGCCTCGAGGCCGCCGCCCCCGACGCCGAGGCGGTCCGCCGGGCGGGCATCGAGCTGGCGTCGGAACTGTGCGACCGGCTGCTCGGGGAAGGGGTGCCGGGGATGCACTTCTACACCCTCAACACCTCGACCGCGACCCGCGAGATCTACGCCAACCTGGGCCTCAGCGCCCGCGGCTAGCCCCGGGAAGGGCCCACGGGCCCCCTGGCTAGGCTGACGCGGTGCCCAAGATCGAAGTCCGTAACCCCGTCGTCGAGCTCGACGGCGACGAGATGACCCGCATCATCTGGCAGTTCATCAAAGAGAAGCTGATCCTGCCCTACCTCGGCGTCGAGCTCCTCTATTTCGACCTCGGCATCGAGCACCGCGACGCCACCGACGACCAGGTGACCGTGGACGCGGCCGAGGCCATCAAGGCCCACGGCGTCGGCGTCAAGTGCGCCACCATCACCCCCGACGAGGCCCGGGTCGCCGAGTTCGGGCTCAAGCAGATGTGGAAGTCGCCCAACGGCACCATCCGCAACATCCTCGGCGGGGTCGTGTTCCGCGAGCCGATCATCTGCCGCAACATCCCCCGGCTGGTGCCCAACTGGACCAAGCCCATCGTCATCGGCCGTCACGCCCACGCCGACCAGTACAAGGCGACCGACTTCGTGGTCCCCGGCCCCGGCACGGTGACCATCAGCTACGTGCCCGACGACGGCGGCTCGCCGATGCAGTTCGAGGTGGCCCATTACCCGGGCGGCGGCGTGGCCATGGGCATGTACAACTACGACGACTCGATCCGCGACTTCGCCCGGGCCGCCTTCCGCTACGGCCTCGACCGGGGCTACCCGGTCTACCTGTCGACCAAGAACACCATCCTCAAGGCCTACGACGGGCGCTTCAAGGACCTGTTCCAGGAGGTGTTCGAGACCGAGTTCAAAGCCGAGTTCGAGGCGGCCGGCCTCACCTACGAGCACCGCCTCATCGACGACATGGTCGCCCAGGCCCTCAAGTGGGAGGGCGGCTACGTGTGGGCGTGCAAGAACTACGACGGCGACGTGCAGAGCGACACCGTGGCCCAGGGCTTCGGGTCGCTCGGGCTGATGACGTCGGTGCTTATGACACCCGACGGCAGAACGTGCGAGGCGGAGGCGGCCCACGGCACCGTCACCCGCCACTACCGGGCCCACCAGCGGGGGGAGAAGACCTCCACCAACCCGATCGCGTCGATCTTCGCCTGGACTCGTGGCCTGGCCTTCCGGGGCAAGCTCGACGACACCCCGGACGTGATCGGCTTCGCCGAGACCCTCGAGCGGGTGTGCGTGGACACCGTCGAGTCGGGCCAGATGACCAAGGACCTCGCACTCCTGGTGGGGCCGGACCAGCCCTGGCTCACCACCGAGGAGTTCCTCGACGCGCTGGACTCCAATCTCCAGAAGGCGATGGCGTAGTGTCCCCGGCCATGGCCGCCACCCAGAAGCCAGCCCATGTCACTGTCACCGGCGCCGCCGGGCAGATCGGCTACTCGCTGCTGTTCCGCATCGCCGCCGGGGAGATGCTTGGGCCCGAGCAGCCGGTCGTGTTGCGCCTGCTCGAGATCGAGCCGGCCATGAAGGCCCTCGACGGCGTGGTGATGGAGCTCGACGACTGCGCCTTCCCATTGCTGGCCGACGTGGTGGCCACCTCCGACCTGGCCACCGCCTTCGACGGCACGTCGTGGGCCATGCTGGTCGGGGCCATGCCCCGCAAGGCCGGCATGGAGCGGGGCGACCTGCTCAACGTCAACGGCGGCATCTTCAAGCCCCAGGGCCAGGCCATCGCCGCCCACGCCGCCGACGACGTGCGGGTGCTGGTGGTCGGCAACCCGTGCAACACCAACTGCCTGATCGCCCGGGCCAACGCCCCGGAGGTCCCCGACGACCGCTGGTTCGCCATGACCCGCCTCGACCAGAACCGGGCCGTGGCCCAGCTGGCCCGCAAGGCCGGGGTGCCCGTGGCCGAGGTGACCAACGTCGGCGTCTGGGGCAACCACTCCGCCACCCAGTTCCCGGACTTCACCCACGCCAAGATCTCGGGGCGGCCGGCCACCGAGGTGATCGGCGACCGGGCCTGGCTCGAGGGGGAGTTCCTCACCACCGTGCAGAAGCGGGGTGCGGCCATCATCGACGCCCGGGGTCAGTCCTCGGCCGCCTCCGCCGCCAACGCCGCCATCGACTCGATCCGCAGCATCGCCCAGCCCACCCCCGAGGGCGACTGGGTGTCGCTCGCCGTCACCAGCCGGGGTGAGTACGGGATCCCCGAGGGGCTGCAGTTCGGCTTCCCCGTCCGCTCCGACGGCAAGTCGTGGCAGGTGGTCGAGGGGCTGGACCTGGACGACTTCGCCCGCGAGCGGATCCGCATCACCACCGAGGAGCTCGAGGCCGAGCGGTCCGAGGTGAAGGACCTGATCGGCTGAGCCCCTCAGTCCTCGCCGTCGGGAACGAGCAGACCGAGGCGCTTCAGGTAGGCCAGCTTGCGCCGGACCGCGGACTGCCACGAAGCCAGGTCCGCCTCGAAATGGGCTCGGTCGCCGTCCTCGTAGGCGTGCTCGAGCTCGTCAAAGGCGGTGTCCTCGGCGTCCAGTAGCTCGCGGTAGCGCTTGAGGACGTGGTCGTCGATCACCTCGGTCAAGGCCACGCTGTGCCCCCTTCTGTCGAACGGGTGATGCCGCGAATGTAGCCCCCCGGCCTCCGGCCGGCTCGGGCCCAAGGTCACGTCAGGGTTTGGTAGGACGTCGCGGCCCGGACCGAGGCGAAGAGGTCCCCGAGGGCGGCCAGCGCCTCCCGGGCGGCGAGGAGCCGCCCGACCTCGCCGCCGACCCGGACCCGCCCGGACATGAAGGCGGTTTGGGGGTCGAGCTCCCCCCGGGCCAGGGCCACGGCCGTGTCGAGGTCGGCGGTGAAGGTCACGTCGGATCCCGCCCCCGGACCGGCCGTCACCGCCAGCCGCCCCCCTTCGAGGCGGATGACGTAGTCGCCGAGCGCGGCCCCGTCCGGGCCGGTGACCACCTGGCGGATGGCCAGCGACACCGTGGCCGCCTCGCCGTCCAGGGTCGCCGCCGCCGCCCGCTCCATCTCGGTGATCCACTCCGGGCTCAGGAACTCGGCCACACCAGCCTCAGGCGTGCATGTCGAGCAGGTCCTTGAACCCGGACGGGTGGTGGGGCCCGACGATCAGCTGCTCGAGGATGCCGACTCCGGAGACGCCGTCGTCGCGCTCCAGCCGGCACAGGGCCTGGACGTGCAGATGGAGGGGGGAGGCGGCGTCGGCCTCGGCCGTCACCAGCGAGTCGTAGGCCCGGGCGTCTGGGCCGACCCACATGCCGTGACCCCAGGTGGGATGGGTGTAGCCGATGCCCTGCATGTAGAAGTTGAACAGCGGCGTGAGCCGCACCTGCCGGCGGCCGCCCGCCAGGTCCAGGGCTATCTCCGCCCCGGCGGCGTGGCGGGTCCCCGACCGCCAGTCGATGCCGTAGGAGGCGGTGCCGACCTCGACGGGGGCGGCGGGGTCGGCGGCCGACCACATGGCGTTCTCGTGCCAGCGGGTGCCGTCGGGCTCCTCGTTGACGTCGAAGTGGCCGCAGGCGTCGGCGAAGTTCATGGGCGCCCACAGCCAGTAGAAGGCGGGCAGCTCGGGCTGGCCGCCGGCCTGGCGCTCGCCCACCGGGCGGAAGCCCCACGAGCGGTCCTTGGTCCCCCAGCAGGTGGCCGGCTCCACTGCGACGGTGTGGCCGGCGGCGGTCACCGTGCCCGACCAGGCCCCGTTCTGGGTCATCCGGGTGTAGTCCATCGTGACCAAGGGACCGGAGCGGCGCAGGAACGGCGGCTCCTGGAACACCGGGCCCCGGGCCTCGAAGGTGAGCGACGCCGACATCCCCGATCCGGCCCCGGTCGGCCCGGAGTCGTCGATCTCGAGCCGCACCCGGCGCAGCGGCTCCTCGATGGTGAGCCGGATGGGGCCTACCGAGGTGTCGAGGCGGTCTGCGCCGAGGGCGCGGGAGGCCCGCAGGTTGTGCTGGGTCCCGTCGACGACCACCGAGAAGGCGGCGTCGGCCACGTTGCGTCCGGGGTAGTGGCCGAGGGCCAGGGCGAAGAAGAGGGACCCGTCGGCCAGGTAGCCGTTCAGGAAGAAGCGGTCGTAGAGGTTGCGCTCGTGGCCGGGGTCGCGCAGCGGCGCCGACGACTGGTGCACCGGGTAGTCATCGGCCGGCCCGACCGGAGCCGCCTGCACGCCGGCCGGCTCAGCCCTTGCGGCGGATCTTGCGACCCAGCCACACGATGGGGTCGAAGTAGTGGTCGACGACCCGCTCCTTGAGCGGGATCAGGGCGTTGTCGGTGATGTGGATGTGCTCGGGACACACCTCGGTGCAGCACTTGGTGATGTTGCAGTAGGGGATGCCGAGCTCCTCGCGGGCCAACGGGATGCGGTCCCCGGTGTCGAGGGGGTGCATCTCCAGCTCGGTGATGCGCATGAGGAAGCGGGGGCCGGCGAAGTGCTGCTTGTTCTCCTCGTGGTCGCGGATGACGTGGCAGACGTTCTGGCAGAGGAAGCACTCGATGCACTTGCGGAACTCCTGGGAACGTTCCACGTCGCGCTGGGCCATGCGCCGCTTGCCGTCGGCGTCGGGCGGGCGGGGGGAGAACGCCGGGATCCGCTTGGCCATCTCGAAGTTGAACGAGACGTCGGTTACCAGGTCCTTCATCACCGGGAAGGTCTTCATGGGCGCCACGGTGATGGGCTGGCCCGGCTCGAAGGTGCTCATGCGGGTCATGCACATGAGGCGGGGGAGCCCGTTGATCTCGGCGCTGCACGAGCCGCACTTGCCGGCCTTGCAGTTCCAGCGCACGGCCAGGTCGTTGGCCTGGGTGGCCTGGATGCGGTGGATGACGTCGAGGACGACCTCGCCCTCGCGGGCCTCGACGGCGAACTCGTGGAAGCCGCCGCCGTCGGTGTCGCCCCGCCAGACCTTCATGGTGACCTGGTCGCTCACTTGGCCGGCTCCTCGAACAGCGTCTTCAGCTCGTCGGGCATCTCCGGCAGGGGCACCTGCTCGATGTTCACCTCGTCACCCTTCTTGCGGACGGTGTTGTTGACCTTGGCCCACTCGGGGTCGGTCTTCGGGAAGTCGTCTCTGGTGTGGCCGCCGCGGGACTCTTCCCGCAGCAGGGCGCAGCGGGCCACCGCCTCCGACACGGTGAGGAGCGACTCGAGGTCGAGGGCGAGGTGCCAGCCGGGGTTGAACTGCCGGTGGCCCTCGACGGTGACGTTCCTGGCCCGCTCGCGCAGCTTGCCGACGGCCTCGATGGCCTGCTCCAGCTCGGACCGGGTGCGGATGATGCCCACCAGGTTGTGCATGGTGTCCTGCAGCTCGTACTGCAGCGAGTAGGGGTTCTCGCCTCCGGACCGCTCGAACGGCTCGAGGGCCCGGCGGATCAGCTGGTCGACCTCGGCCTCCTCCACGTTGGGTTCGGCGCCCAGGCCGGCGGCGTACTCGGCGGCGGCCATGCCGGCCCGGCGCCCGAACACCAGCAGGTCCCCGAGGGAGTTCCCGCCCAGGCGGTTGGAGCCGTGCATGCCCCCGGCCACCTCGCCGGCGGCGTACAGGCCGGGGATGGTTGACGCCGCGGTGTCGGCGTCGACCTTCACCCCTCCCATGACGTAGTGGCAGGTGGGGCCGATCTCGAAGGGGGCGGCGGTGATGTCCACGTCGGCCAGCTCCTTGAACTGGTGGTACATGGACGGCAGCCGCCGGCGGATGTAGTCGGCCGAGCGGCGCGAGGCGATGTCGAGGAAGACGCCGCCGTGCTCGGTGCCCCGTCCGGCCTTGACCTCGGAGTTGATGGCCCGGGCCACCTCGTCGCGGGGCAGCAGCTCAGGGGGGCGGCGGTTGTTGATGTGGTCGTCGTACCAGCGGTCGGCCTCGGCCTCGGTGTCGGCCGTCTCCGAGGCGAACACCTCGGGGATGTAGTCGAACATGAAGCGGCGCCCCTCGCTGTTGCGCAGCACGCCGCCGTCGCCCCGGACGCTCTCGGTCACGAGGATGCCCCGCACCGACGGGGGCCAGACCATGCCCGTCGGGTGGAACTGGACGAACTCCATGTCGATGAGGTCGGCACCGCTCCACAGGGCGAGGGAGTGTCCGTCGCCGGTGTACTCCCAGGAGTTCGACGTCACCTGGAACGCCTTGCCGATGCCGCCGGTGGCGAGGACCACCGCCTTGGTGCGGAACAGCACGAAGCGGCCGCTCTCCCGCCAGTAGGCGAGGGCGCCGGCGACCCGGTCCTCGTCGCGGATGAGCCGGTGGACCTGGCACTCCATGAACACGTCGATGCCGAGGGAGACGGCCCGCTGCTGGAGGGTCCGGATCATCTCGAGGCCGGTGCGGTCCCCGACGTGGGCCAGGCGGGCGTAGCGGTGGCCGCCGAAGTCGCGCTGGCTGATCAGACCTTCCTTGGTCCGGTCGAACAGGGCGCCCCACTCCTCCAGCTCGAGCACCCGGGCCGGCGCCTCCTGGGCGTGGAGCTGGGCCATGCGCCAGTTGTTCAGCATCTTGCCACCGCGCATGGTGTCCCGGAAGTGGACCTTCCAGTTGTCCTCGGACCACACGTTGCCCATGGCGGCGGCGATGCCGCCCTCGGCCATGACGGTGTGAGCCTTGCCCAGCAACGACTTGCACACGATCGCCGTCCGGGCCCCGGAGGCGTGGGCCTCGATGGCCGCCCGCAGGCCGGCGCCGCCGGCGCCGACCACGACCACGTCGTAGCCGTGACGCTCGATGTCGGCCATCAGAACAGCCTCGGGTCGTGGATGACGCCGCTGGCGACCAGGCGGATGTAGATGTCGGTCCAGGCCACGAAGACCAGGCTCGTCCAGGCCCAGCCCATGTGATGGAGGTTGAAGCGGGTCATCTGCTTCCAGACCCAGTAGCGGACCGGGCCCTTGGAGAAGGCGTTGAGGTGGCCCCCGCAGATGTGGCGGCCGGCGTGGCAGCCGAGGGTGTAGAAGCCGAGCAGGAAGGCGTTGACGAACAGGATGATGCTGCCGAGCCCGAGACCCCAGTGGCCGGACCCGAACTCGAGGCCCTTGATCGCCTCCCACAACAGGATGATCGGGAACGGGATGATCAGGTAGAAGGCGAAGCGGTGCAGGTTCTGCAGGATGAGGGGGAACCGGCTCTCGCCGGTGTAGCTGCCGTGGGCGTCGGGGACGGCGCAGGCCGGGGGCGACAGCCAGAACGAGCGGTAGTAGGCCTTGCGGTAGTAGTAGCAGGTGGCCCGGAACAGGATCGGGAACGGCATCATCAGGATGCCGGCCGAGAAGGGCCACCAGCTCACCAGGTTCCAGGTGGTGCCCCCCTTGCATCGGTTGGTGATGCAGGGGGAGTAGTAGGGCGACAGGTAGTGCCGCCCGACGGAGGGGCCGGCGTAGAAGTCGTGCGGGGTGAACACGGTCCACGTCGAGTACACGACGAAGCCCAGCAGCACGACGAAGGTGATGGCGGGCTGGAGCCACCACCAGTCCACTCGCAGGTTGGCCGGCCGGGTACCGCGCCGTTCGGCTTCGAGCGTGCCGACCGCCACTACCGGTTCTCCTCGATCATGCGTCCTCCTTGGGCCGGGACCCGCGTGGGAAGGGGCGGATTCTCACGGGGCGCGGCCGGCCACTGCAACGTGGTCTTCAAGCTATGACGGGCCGCCGCCAGAAGTCCAAGATCGGTCTCCGCTCGGATCGATAGTCGCCGGCTATGGCGGTGGGGCGGGGGCCAGGTGGCCGCTGAGGAGGGCGTGCACGGTGAGGCCGCCGGGGCCGGGGGTGATGGTGACGGTGAACGGCCCCGGCCCGAAGGTGAGGGCGGTGGTGGGCGACAGACCGGCGGCCGTGCGCACCTTCAGGGCGCCGGTCATGGCGATGGTGCCCGGCCCGACCAGCTGGAGGACGGCCGGGTCGCGGTGGGTGGAGGCCGCCCCCTGGGACACCATCACCGTGTCGGGCCCGGCGGTGAAGTCGACGCCGTCCATCGGGGTCAGCAGCCCCCCGGGGCCCACGCCGACGGTGGCGGAGATGTGGTAGCTGCCGGGGGCGAGGAGCCGCTCGGCCCCGTCGAGGAACCAGGTGGCGCCGGTCGGGTCGACGTGGACCTGGTCGCGACCGGGCACCAGCGCCCCCTGGCCGGTCACCGACAGCGGCACGCCTGCGTTCCAGAAGATGTCGTCGTCGCTGGTGCCGACCCGGGCGTGGTAGATGATCGCCTGGCCCCGCCCCCGGACCGGCACGGTGACGACGAAGGGGGTGGCGAGCGGGGGTCCGGTGGCGCCGTCGGCGTCCAGGCCGGTGATCGTGCCGTCGACGACCGACTGCCCGGGTCCGAGGGGCGCACCGGTGCGCACGGTCGTGGAGGTGACCGCGCCGCCCACCCTCACGGTGGCGCCCGGTCCGGCATGGCCCAGCACCACCACGCCGGCGACGTCGGCCACCAGCACGGAGGCGGCGAGAAGCCCGAGGAGGGCCCGCAGCTCGGGGGGGGCGGGAGGCCGGGCCACGATCGGGAGCGTAGGCTCGGGCCATATGAGCTCTCGACCTGCGACCCTCGGCCAGCTCCGCGAGAGCGGATGGCAATCGGTGCCTGTGAAGGAGGAGGTCCGCCGCAACGCGGTGGACAGGATCCGCCGGGGCCTGCCGCTGGTCGAAGGGGTGGTCGGCTACGAGGACACCGTCCTGCCCCAGCTGGAGAACGCCCTCCTCGCCGGCCACGACGTGATCTTCCTGGGGGAGCGGGGCCAGGCCAAAACCCGCATGATCCGCTCGTTGGTGGGCCTGCTCGACGAGTGGCTGCCGGTGGTGGCCGGCTCGGAGATCAACGACGACCCCTACCATCCGGTCAGCCGCCACGCCCGAGACCTGATCGCCGAGAAGGGTGACGACACCCCCGTCGAATGGGTGCACCGCGACCACCGCTTCGGCGAGAAGCTGGCCACCCCCGACACGTCCATCGCCGACCTCATCGGGGAGGTGGACCCCATCCGGGTCGCCGAGGGCCGCTACCTCTCCGACGAGCTCACCATTCACTACGGGTTGGTGCCCCGCACCAACCGGGGCATCTTCGCCATCAACGAGTTGCCGGATCTGGCCGAGCGGATCCAGGTCGGCCTGCTGAACGTGCTCGAAGAGCGCGACGTACAGATCCGGGGCTACAAGATCCGCCTGCCCCTCGACGTGATGCTGGTCGCCTCGGCCAACCCGGAGGACTACACCAACCGGGGCCGGATCATCACGCCGCTGAAGGACCGCTTCGGCGCCCAGATCCGCACCCACTACCCCCTGGACGTGGAGACCGAGCTCGGTGTCGTCCGCCAGGAGGCCCTGCCCCTGCAGGGCTCCGGCCTCCGGGTCCAGGTCCCCGACTTCATGGCCGAGGTCATCGCCACCCTCTCCCACCTGGCCCGGTCCAGCTCGAAGATCAACCAGCGCTCGGGCGTGTCGGTGCGACTCTCGATCGCCAACTACGAGACGCTGGTCGCCAACGCCGCCCGCCGGGCCCTGCGGGCGGGCGAGCCCGACGTGGTGCCCCGGGTGAGCGACCTGGAGGCGCTGGTCTCCTCCACCGCCGGCAAGGTCGAGATCGAGACGCTGGAGGAGGGCCGCGACGAGCGGGTCATCGAGCAGCTGCTCAAGCAGGCCGTGCTCACGGTGTTCAAGGAGCACTGCCCGATGGAGCGCTTCCGCGACGTGGTGCTGGCCTTCGACGACGGCACGGTCGTCCACGCCGGCGACGACGTGGCCTCCAAGGCCTACGTCGACGCCCTGGCGTCGATGCCGGTGCTCAAGGCGCCGGTTATGGACCTGGCCGGCAGCGAGACGCCCGCCGCCGTGGCCAGCGCCATGGAGTTCGTGCTCGAGGGGCTGCACCTGTCCAAGCGGCTGAACAAGGAAGCCGCCGCCGGCAAGGCCACCTACCGGGGGCGGGGCTGACCCGTTGAGCCCCCGGTTCAGCTACTCGCGCTGGGACGGCACCCAGGTCGGTTTCGAGCTCGACGCTGACGACGTCCTGTCGGAGATCACCGACGACCTGCTCTACCACGGCGACCTGAACGCCGCCCTGCGCCGGCTCATGCAGTCGGGGTTCCGCGACCGAAACGGGGAGCGGGTCCAGGGCATGCGCCAGATCCTCGAGCAGCTGCGCAAGCGCCGGCGCGAGGAGCTCGAGCGCTACGACCTCGGCGGCGTCTACGACGACATCGCCCAGGACCTGCGCGAGGTCATGGACATGGAGCGCCAGGCCATCGACCAGCTGGTCGAGGAGGCCCGCCAGTCGGGTGACCAGCGGCGTCAGGAGGTGACCGAGTCGGTCGCCCAGGAGCGCCGGCTGCAGCTGGACATGGTGCCCCCGGACCTGGCCGGCCAGGTGCGGGCCCTGCAGGAGTACGAGTTCACCTCCTCCGAGGCCCGCGAGCGCTTCGAGGAGCTGATGGACCAGCTGCGCCAGCAGCTGATGCAGAGCTACTTCAACCAGATGGCCGGGGCGATGCAGAACACCACGCCCGAGCAGATGCAGGCCATGAAGGACATGTTCAACGCCCTGAACCGCATGCTCGAGCAGCGCGAGGCGGGCGAGCCTCTCGACCCCACCTTCGAGCAGTTCATGGAGCAGTTCGGCGAGTTCTTCCCCGGCAATCCCCAGAGCCTCGACGAGCTGCTCGAGCAGCTGGCCGAGCAGATGGCCGCCATGCAGTCGCTGCTCAACTCGATGACACCCGAGCAGCGGGCCCAGCTGCAGGGCCTGGCCAACCAGCTGCTGGAGGACATGGACCTGCGCTGGCAGGTCGACCGCCTTTCGGCCAACCTGCGCAACGCCTTCCCGCAGGCCGGGTGGGACCGCCGCTACAACTTCTCCGGCCAGGATCCGCTCGGCTTCGCCGAGGCCGCCGCCCTGATGGACCAGCTGGGCGACATGGACCAGCTGGAGAACCTGATGCGGTCGGCGTCCAGCCCCGGCGCCCTGGCCGACGTCGACGTGGACCGGGCCCGCCAGCTGCTGGGTGACGACGCCGCCCGGTCGTTGGAGCGGTTGTCGGAGCTGGCCAAGATGCTGGAGGAGGCCGGCCTCATCGAGCAGCGCGAGGGCCGCTTCGAGCTGACCCCGCGGGGCATGCGCCGCATCGGCCAGAACGCCCTGTCCGATCTGTTCTCGCGCCTCGCCCGCGACCGGCTGGGGCGGCACGAGGCCGACCGGGTCGGCGTGGGCCACGAGCGGGCCTACGAGACCAAGCCCTACGCCTTCGGCGACCCGTTCAACCTCAGCATCGAGCGCACCGTGCGCAACGCCCTGCAACGCACCGGCGGGGGCATACCGGTGCAGCTCTCGCCGGAGGACTTCGAGGTGGAGCGGACCGAGACGGTGACGCGCGCCGCCACCGTGCTCATGGTCGACCTGTCGCTTTCGATGCCGATGCGCGACAACTTCCTCGCCGCCAAGAAGGTGGCCATGGCGCTGCACTCGCTCATCTCCACCCAGTTCCCCCGCGACTACCTGGGCATCGTCGGGTTCTCCGAGGTGGCCCGCGAGCTGAAGCCCGAGCAGCTGCCCGAGGTGTCGTGGGACTTCGTCTACGGCACCAACATGCAGCACGCCTTCCTGCTGTCGCGCCGCATGCTGGCCCGCCAGACCGGCACCAAGCAGATCATCATGATCACCGACGGCGAGCCCACCGCCCACGTGATGGCCGACGGCGAGGTGTTCTTCCACTACCCGCCCGTGCACGAGACGGTGGAGGCCACCCTCACCGAGGTGGCCCGCTGCACCCGCGAGGGGATCCGGATCAACACCTTCATGCTCGACGCCACCGGCTACCTGAAGGACTTCGTGGAGAAGCTCACCCGCCTCAATCAGGGCCGGGCCTTCTTCACGACCCCGGAGACGCTCGGCGACTACGTGCTGGTCGACTTCATCGAGCAGCGCCGCGCCCTGCGCTCCCACGGCCGCAGCGCCTGACGGCACCCGCCGCGGGCTTTGTCGCTTTTGCGGGCTATTCGGACCTTCCTGGAATTTCCTCGTTGAATTTCGATTCACCTCTTGCATCTTCGGGTAGGCCGGGTGAAGATGACACGGATGTAATTACATCGGTGCGAGACGAGGGAGGCCACCGATGCAAGCAATGTCCCCGGCTGCTACCAGCCGCCAGGCCCGCAATTGGCAGGACCAGGCCAACTGCCTCGGAGTTGACCCCGACCTCTTCTTTCCGGAGAGAGGGGCGTCGACGCGCGAGGCCAAGGAGGTGTGCCGCGGCTGCGTGGTGCGTGAGGACTGCCTTGAATACGCCCTCGCCAACGGCGAGAAGTTCGGGATCTGGGGTGGGCTGTCCGAGCGCGAGCGCCGGCGCATCCGCCGGGCCCGGGCCATGGCCCGCCGCCAGGCCACCGCGGGCTGAACCAGCCCGCTCTCAGCCCCCCAACGCCTCCACCCGGGCCTCGATCGTCCTCTCCTCCGACAGGTCGAGCGCGGCCCAGCGGGCGGGGTCGATCCGCCCCAGCACAGCCCGGGGCACCAGGCCGACCAGCTCGGCCCGGGCGACGGCGGCTGAGCGGCTCACCGAGTCGTAGACCTCGGCCGGGCCCACGGCCAGCGGGTCGATCAGGTTGAATGACAGCTGCAGCGAGCCTCCGAGACGGAAGGCCAGGGCCCGGACCGCCGGCCCCCTGAGCTCCCGAGCCAGCCGCCTGGCCTCCCGTTCGGCCGCTTCGCCCGAGTCGACCAGCCACAGGTTGTAGGCGACCAGCGGCGGCCGGGCCCCGACCGCCACCGCCCCGGCGGTGGGGTGGGGGCGGCCCGGCCCCCGGTCCGGAGCCAGCCCGCTGAACGCCAGGCGGCGGACGTCGGGCAGCGAACGCTCGGGGCCGTACAGGAAGCAGGGCAGGCCGAGCTCCTCGGCGGCCCAGGCCGCGAAGGAGTCGCGGGCTCCCACCGCGTCGGCCAAGGTCGACCCCTCGAGGGGGACGAACGGCACCACGTCCACCACCCCCAGACGGGGATGGGCGCCGGTGTGGGAGCGCAGGTCGAGGCGGGTGACGGCGGCGGCGGTCAAAGCCCGGGCCGACTCCTCCACCGACGGGCCGGCCAGGGTCAGCACCGAGCGGTTGTGATCGCGGTCGGAGTGAACGTCGAGCAGCGAGCGGCCGGCGGCGGCGGCCAGCTCGTCGACGAGCTGGCGCCGGCCGCCCTCGCTCAGGTTCACCACGCACTCCAGCACCGGCCCGAGCGTCGCGCAGCCCTACTCTCGGCGTCATGGCCCCCGAGCTGGGAGTGGTGCTCGACCCCGGCTCCAGCCCGGGCGCCTGGCGGCGGGTCAGGGAGCAGGCCGAGCGGGCGGTCGACGCCGGGGCCGCCTCGGTGTGGCTGCCCGAGGCCGGCGACCCGGTGCCCGTTTTGGCCGCCCTGTCGCAGTTGGTCGACGTCAGGCTGGGTATGGCCGGGGTGGCTGTCGGCCGGCGCCCGCTGACGGTGCTGGCCAAGGAGCTGGCCGGTCTGGACGTCATCTCCCACGGGCGCCTCGAGGTGGCGGTCGGCGGCGGCCCGGGGAGCAGCGCCGATCCGGCTGACGTGGCCGAGGTCCTCGACGTGCTGGGCGGCCTGATGGCCGGCGGACCCTTTGACTACTCGGGCCGGCTGGCCTCGGCCCGGGGGGCCCGGTGCCTGCCCCCCTCGACGCAACGGCCCCACCCTCCGCTCTGGATCGCCGGCTCCAGCCAGGCCCTGGTCGAGCTGGCGGCCGCCCGGGCCGACGGTTGGCTGGCCGCCGGCGACTACGGCGACTCCGACCGTCTCGCCGTGCTCACCCGACACTTTGACGCCGCCTGCGGCCGGGCCGGGCGCGACCCGGCCGACGTCCGCCGGGGCGTGCTGACCCCGGCCCCGTGGGACCGACTGACGGCCGAGACCGAGCGCTGGGCGGAATCCGGAGTCTCCCTGGTGCTGGTCGCCCCCGGCCGGTGAGGCCGTGGCGGGCCCGGTCGGGAACCGCCGCCGACGGCGCCGGCGTTCCAGGTGAAGGGACCGGACGACCCGGCGTTCCGACTTGGGAGGAGGTGGCCCGTGACTACGGGAGGTTCCTGTACACCGTGGCCTACCGCCTCACCGGCGACCGCGAGGACGCCGAGGACCTGGTGCAGGAGACGCTGCTGCGGGTGCGGCGGGGGTTGCGCACCTACCGGCCGGGCTCGATGGAGGGCTGGTTGACCCGGATCGCCACCAACGCCTTCCTCGACCGGGCCCGCCGGCGCCGCCGGCGCCCCGAGACCCCCCTCGACGACCGGGCCGTGGACGTGCTGCCCCAGACCCCGCCGGCGGAGGACGTGCACATCGGCGAGTCGATCGGCGCCGACATCCAGGCGGCCCTGACCGCCCTGCCCGACGAGTTCCGCGTGGCCGTGGTCCTCTGCGATGTGGTCGGCCTCTCCTACGAGGAGATCGCCGCCGCCCTCGACATCCCCGTCGGCACGGTGCGCAGCCGCATCCACCGGGGCCGGGCCCAGCTGCGGCGCTCCCTCGGCGGAGGTGCCGGGCGATGAGCGAGCACCCCCTCGACGAGCTCAGCGCCCTGCTCGACGGCGAGCTGCCCCCCGGCGAGGAATCGGCGGTCCGCCACCACCTCGCCGGCTGCGCCACCTGCCAGGCCGAGCTGAGCTCCATCTCCCACGCCCGGGCCGCCCTGCGGTCGCTGCTGCCCGTCGAGCCCCCCCACGACCTCGCCGACCGGTTCCTCCGGCGGCTGAAGCGGGTGCTGGCCATCGTGGCCGGCGGGGCGGCCGGGGTCGCCGCCGGCGCCGCCGGCATGATGTGGGCGACCGCCCCCAACCGCGAGGTCACCCCCAGCGTCGACCTGATCTCCCAGACCCAACCCGACCGGGCCGAGACGCCGATCGCGCCCCGGGCCATGCCGGCCGGCTACGTGGCGCCGGCGTGGCTGGGGTCGCTGCGCAGGACGGGGTTGTACGAAATGAACGGGGTCCTGCTGGCCCGGTACAGCGACGGCGTCCACCGGGTCGCTCTCGACGAGCAGAAGGGGGAGCTCGACACGTCGGGCATGACGGCCCGGGCCCCATCCGGCGCTTTGGCCTCTGCCGCCCAGACGCCCGCCGCCCAGGTCCCCGCCGCTTACTGGTGGGACGGGGGGAACGCCCTGACCTGGCAGGCGGGGCCGGCCGTCCTCACCCTGGTGGGCGATCCGACTTCGGTCGCCGCCGCCGCATCGGCCCTGCCGGCGCCCCGGCCGTCCGAGACCCTCGGCGGCCGGCTGCGGCGGGTGTGCCGCGAGCTGATCGAGGACCTCAGCGGGTCGCAGTGAGCCGTTCAGACCTCGCGGGCCAGCGATCCCTGGCGGCGGGCCCGGGCAATGCGCCGCCGCTCACGCTCCGATGCCCCGCCCCACACGCCGTGATCGATCTTGTTCTCGAGGGCATACTCCAGGCAGGGAGATCTGACCGGACAGTCGGCGCAGATCTGCTGGGCGGCTTCCACCCCCAATCCGTCGCTCGGGAAGAACACGGAGGGGTGGACGTCCCGGCACCTGCCTCTCGCCATCCACTGGTTGTCCATCACGGGTCCTCCCAGGTCAGTCCGTATAACGACCGACGGCCCGTTTTGGTTTCCGTCACCACGACCGCCACGCCGACCAGGCCGACCAGGCCGACCACGACGACCACGACGACCACGACGACAAGGAGAAGACCGCGGTGGACCACGACCCCACCCATCCGCACGACGCCCTGACCGCCGTCGGAGAGGAGCGCTCGTCCACGACCCGCGAGCTGGGTCTTCCCGCCTGGGGCGTGCCCCAGGGGCCCCCGCCCCCCGCCGCCCCGGCGGCCGGCGGCCCCGGTCGCAGCCGCTGGCCGGCCATCGCCCTGGTCGCCGCGGTCATCGGCGCGGTGGTGGGCGGCGTCGTGGGCGGGGTGATCGGATCGAACCGGGCCAACCAGAAGACCGTGGTCGAGTCGTCCTCGCCGGGAAGCGGGCCGTTCAAGAACGAGCAGCCCCTCACCATCCAGTCGGTGCTGGCCAAGGTGATGCCGGCGGTGGTGTCGATCCGCACCGAGATGTTCAACCCGGGGAGCTTCTTCTCGGCCGGGCCGATCCAGGGCGCCGGATCCGGGATGATCGTGACGGCCGACGGTGACGTCCTCACCAACAATCACGTCATCGCCGGGGCCACCAAGATCACCGCCACCATCTCGGGCCAGACCCAGAGCCACCCGGCCAGCGTGGTCGGTACCGACCCGGCCGACGACATCGCCCTCGTCCACATCCAGGGCGTGTCGGGCCTGCCGACGGTCACCCTCGGCAACTCGGCCGCCGAGCGCGTGGGCGACAGCGTGGTGGCGATCGGCAACGCCCTCGACCTGTCGGTCAGCAGCCCGACGGTGACCCAGGGCATCATCTCGGCCGAGGGCCGAACCATCCAGAGCAGCGACTCCGCCGGCGGCACGGTGGAGACGCTCACCGACATGCTCCAGACCGACGCCGCCATCAACCCCGGCAACTCCGGCGGCCCCTTGGTCAACGCCCAGGGCGAGGTGATCGGCATGAACACCGCCGTCGCCTCATCGGCGGGAGCGACCGGCGAGACGGCGCAGAACATCGGCTTCGCCATCCCGACCGACAAGATCAAGCCGATCCTGCCCAAGCTGCGCACCGGCCAGAGCGTGGCCGGCAGTCATGCCTTCATCGGCGTGGACGTGGTCGATCTCACCCCCGACCTGAAGCAGAGCTACGGCTTCACCCCGGACCAGGGGGCGGTGGTGGCCGGGGTGACGGCCGGGTCGCCGGCGGAGAACGCCGGCCTCCAGGTGGGCGACGTCATCACCGCCTTCGACGGTACGGCGATCAACTCAGCGACCGACCTGACTTCGGCCCTGGCCGAACACAAGCCCGGCCAGCAGGTCACCTTGACCGTCTACCGGGGCAGCCAGAAGCTCAGCGTCAACGTCACCCTCGGCTCGCGCCCGGCGGCCGGGTGAACCCCGGCGGGTAGGCTGGCCGGTCGCCATTCGCAGGAGGACCCATGTCGCAGACGGACGAAGTCGGTGAGCCGCAGCCCCCACGCGGCCACGCCCGCATCGTCTACCTCGGACCGGTGGCCCCTCACTGGGAGGTCCAGTCCGACTTCGGCGACCGGTCGCTGATCGAGGAGTTCCGCCAGCGGGCCCTGGCCCGTCTGGTGCTGCTACCGCCCCACGACCCGCAGTTCCGGCGCAACCGCGAGCGGGTCGTGCGCGACGCCGAGCGCGAGAACCTCCTCCTCGAGTGGGACCTCGGCATGCCTGAGGAGGAGGCCGGGGTCCTCTGATGGCCCGGAGCGGCCGCCGGGTCCTCGTCACCAACGACGACGGCTGGCGCTCCCCCGGGGTGGCCGCTCTGGCCCGGGCTCTGGCCGACGACGGCCACGATGTGGTGCTGGCCGCGCCCGTCGAGGACATGAGCGGCAGCGGAGCCGCCATCGGCCCGCTGCACAGCGACGCCGCCATCGCCTACGAGGACGTCGAGATCCCAGGGCTCGACGACATCCCGTGCTACGCCGTCGAAGGCCCCCCGGCCGTGGCGGTGATGGCCGCCCGACTCGGCGGCTTCGGCGACCCGCCCGACCTGATCGCCTCGGGCATCAACCCCGGGCCGAACACCGGACGCTCCACCTTGCACTCCGGAACCGTGGGCGCCGCCCTCACCGCCGCCAACTTCGGCGCCTCCGGCATGGCGGTGAGCCTCGGGGTCGGTGACCCCATCCACTGGGACACCGCCGCCCGCGTCGCCGTGCTGGCCGCCCGCTGGCTGGTCGACGCACCCGCCACCACCGTGCTCAACGTGAACGTGCCGAACCTGCCCGCCGGCGAGGTGGCCGGGGTGCGCCTGGCCCGCCTGGCCGCCTTCGGCACGGTGCGGGCCGCCATCACCGGGTCAGGCGGAGGGAAGCTGCAGATCGAGCTGCGGGCCACCAACGTCACCCTCAAGCCCGACACCGACACGGCCACGGTGCTGGCCGGCATGGTGGCGATCACGCCGCTGGTCGGCATCCGCACCGCCGGTCTCGAGTCGGACGTGGCCGAGATCCTCCAAGCCGATCTCCTCGGCGGCGCCTGAGGCCGGAGCCGGCCGGCCGGGGGCTACTCGGGCAGGCGGATCCGCTCCAGCCACAGCCCGGGGGCGTCGACCTCCGCTGGTGTCGGCAGAGTACGCGCCGACTCCCACAGGCCGGTGAGGCCGTCGTCGCCCGCCCGCTCGACGACGCCTCGGATGAAGGCGGCGCCCCGGTCGTACTGCTCCTGGCGCAGCTCCACGCCGAGCAGCCGCTCCACCAGCCGCTCGCCCTGGCCCCGCTCGACCCGCCGGCGGCGCAGAGCCTCGGTCAACGGCCCGTAGGAGGCGATGATCCGCCGACCGACCAGGTCGACGGCGTGGTCGACGTAGCCCTCGATGACGGCGATGAGCCCGCCCAGGCGGGGCAGCAGGGCCCGCTGGCGCTCGGACTGGATCTCGCCCAGCAGGGCGCCGGGGTCGCCGAGCACCCGCTCGAACGACGACGGATCGGTGGGGTCGACCTCGCCCAGGTGCTCCTCGAGGGAGGCGGCCGCCGGGTCGAAGCTCGACACGTACTCGCCCAGAAGCGACGTGAGCTCGTCGCGCACGTGGGGCCGGCCGATGACGGCGTGATGGGTCAGCTCGGATATGCAGACCCACAGCCGCACGTCGTCGGGCGGCAGGCTCCAATCGGTGGCGAACCCGGAGACGTTCTCCGGCACCACCAGCAGCTCGTCGCCGGCGGGCCGCGGTATCGGCAGGTCGTACTGGCCGAAGGCCCGCTGCGACATCGACCCGACCATCGAGCCGCACTGCAGCCCGAGGAACGCCGCCTGCAGGCCGGGCATCATCTGGCCCAGCATCTTGCCGAGCCCGGCCGGCATCCCGTCCTCGTCGCCCTCGGCCTCGTCATCGCCGGCGGCCGAGGGTGGCGCCTGCAGCGCCTCGGCCAGCGAGCCGAGCAGCGGCCTCCAGGCGTCGAGGGTCGAAGTGGCCCAGTCGACCCGGTTGACGGCCCGCACCGTCACCACCCGCCCGGTGGTCGACGTGGCGAGCCCGGTCACGTCCGAGACGTGCAGGTCGGCTACTCGGATCAGCTCCTCGAAGCGGATCCGCTCCATCGGGTCGACATTGCCCTCCTGGCCCCCCTCGGCCGCCGCCCACTGGGCGAACTGGCGGGCCAGCTCCCAGTTGACCGGGCCGGAGGCGGCGAACATCCGGCCCAGCTGGGCGAAGAGGTTCTCGAAGAGGTTGCCGCCCTCGGGGGAGGCAGGGGAGCTCACCCGCGAATGGTAGGGCGCCCGCCGCCGCCCCCGACCTCAGGCTTGGGCCGGCGCCTCGGCGAGCGTCAAAGTGACGGTGCGGCGCAGGCCATCCCGCACCACGGAGAGCGTCTCGTCCTGGCCCGGCCTCTTCATCCGGGCCGACGCCATCAGCTCGGCTACCGAGGAGACCGAGACGTCGTCCACCGTCAGGATCACATCCCCCGGCACCAGGCCGGCCTCGGCCGCCGGCCCCTCCGGCACCACCGCCGTCAGCTGCACCCCGCCACCGGCGTGGGCGACGGCCGCCGCCCCCATCCACCCGTGGGCCGCCCGGCCCGACGTGACCAGCTCGTCGGCCACCGCCTCGGCCTCGGAGATGCCGACGGCCATGGTGGGGGAGTCGGCCCCGCCCGGCCGGGCCACCAGGCCGAGCAGCCGGCCCTGCACATCGACCAGGGGTGCGCCCTGGGCCTCGTCGCCGGCCGGGGCGTCGGCTGACACCGCGTCGAGCAGGAGGGCTCCGCCCGGCTCCTGCCATCCCCGGAACAACCCTGACACCGTGCCCATGAACAGCGCCGGCCGCCACGGCCCCTCACCGCTCGCCGCCGCCGGCAGCACCCAGCCGACCACGGCGACCACCTCCCCGGAGGTCGGGGTGGCCGTGCCGGTGACGGCCGGGGGCGCCGAGTCCGCCGCCAACCGCACCACGGCGATGTCGGCGACCGGGTCCTCGCCGACGACGGTCGCCATGCTGCGCCGGCCCTGCCGGTCCACCGCCCACACCGCCCTGGCCCCGGCCACCAGCCCGTCGGTCGTGAGCACCAGGCCGTCGGCTCGGAAGGCGACCCCGGCGCCCCGCACCGACCCGGCGTCGCGGCTCACGTCCAGGCGCACCAGCGAGCCGGCCACCCGGTCGGCGGGTCCAGTGAGCGTGGCCCCGACGGTCGCCGGCCCCGGGCGGGGACGGCTGGGGCCGGCCGGCGCCAAGGCGGTGGAGGCCGTCACCAGGTCCGGCTCGGCGGCCCCCGACGACACCGTGGGGTGACTCGACGTCGAGGCCAGGCGGCTGCCGATGGTCAGGGCCCCGGTGGTGGCGGCGGCGCCGATGACGATGCCGGTCAGCACGCTGACCGCCGGGCGGCCGAGGCGGCGGGCAGGAGGACCCGACCAACCGGCGCCGAGCTCCGAGGGGTGGCGCCACAGGCGGTCGTCGGGTGGGAGGAGAGGTCCGGGCGGTCCCTCGTCATCCTCGTGGGCGTCGCCCTCCGAGGTCATGGCCGAAGAGTACCGACGGGCGTCCCGCCGCAGGCATCGGCCCCGACCAGGGGCTGGCCGGCGCCGCGGGCCGTAGCATTGGCCGGGTGGAACCCCCGGCGGACGCCGACGACTGGACCGGGCTCGTCACCGAGCCGATCCCCGTCGACGCAGTCATCAACTGGGCGGTGCGCCCCGACTGCGGCGCGCTCGTCAGCTTCCTTGGCACGGTGCGCGACCACGCCGAGGGCCGCACCGGCGTCACCAGCCTCGAGTACGAGGCCTACGCCGAACAGGTCATCCCCCGCTTCGACGCCCTGGTGGCCGAGGCCCGGTCGCGCTGGAAGCTCGGCCGGGTGGCGGTCCTGCACCGGGTGGGCCGCCTCGAGCTGACCGACGTCTCCGTGGCGGTGGTCGTCAGCTCCGCCCACCGGGGTGAGGCGTTCGACGCCGGGCGCTACTGCATCGAAGCGGTCAAGGCCACCGTGCCGATCTGGAAGCGCGAAGAGTGGTCGGAGGGGGCCGACTGGGCCACCGGGTCGCGTCCGGTCGTGGAGGTCGAGGAGCTGGCGTGATCAACCTCCTCTACCTCGGCATCGCCGTGGCCGCCGGCATCGTCGCCTCGGTGATCGTGCTGGTGCGCAACCGGCGTCCCCGGTCCCTCGAGGCGGGAGTCCAGGAGTTCGCCCGCGAGCTGCGGGCCCTGGCCCCTGGACCGGTGGACGACCACCGGCCCCGGCGCAGGAGGGTCGGCAAGCCTGGCTAGGGACCTGGCCATCGACCTCGGCACCGCCAACACGCTCGTCTACTCGCGGGGCCGGGGCATCGTCCTCAACGAGCCGACGGTCATCGCCCTGAACTCGCGCACCCAGGACGTGCTGGCCATGGGCCAGGAGGCGTGGCACATGATCGGCCGCACCCCCGGCTACATCGTTGCCGTCCGCCCCCTGCGCCAAGGCGCGATCACCGACTTCGACATCACCCAGCGCATGATCCGGCTCTTGTTGGAGCGGGCCGGCGTCTCTCGATTCAACCGGCCCCGGGTGTTGATCTGCGTGCCGTCGGCCATCACCGAGGTCGAGCGCCGAGCGGTGGAGGAGGCGGCCCGCCGGGCGGGGGCGGCCGCCGCCTACCTGATCGAACAGCCCATGGCCGCCGCCATCGGCGCCGGCCTGCCCATCCACGAGCCCCTCGGCAACATGGTCGTCGACGTGGGCGGGGGCACGACGGAGACGGCGGTCATCTCCCTCGGCGGCATCGTCGCCCTGCAGGCCATCCGGGTGGGCAGCTTCGACATCGACGCCTCCATCCAGTCCTACGTGCGGCGCGAGTACGGCATCGCCATCGGCGAGCGCACGGCCGAGGAGATCAAGATGGCGATCGGATCCGCCTACCCGGTGAACGACGCGGTGAAGGCCGAGGTGCGCGGCCGCGACCTGATGACCGGGCTGCCCAAGACGGTGATCCTCTCCCCCGAGGAGGTCCGCTTCGCCATCGAGGACCAGGTGGGCGCCATCGTCGACTCGGTCGTCGAATGCCTGGGCCAGGCCCCGCCCGAGCTGGCCCAGGACCTCATAACCCAGGGCATCCACCTGTCCGGCGGCGGCGGTCTGCTGCAGGGCCTCGGCCGCCGACTGGAGGAGGAGACCGCCCTGCCCGTCAACCTGGTCCACGCCCCCCTCGAGTGCGTCGTCCTCGGGGCCGGCAAGTGCCTCGACTCGTTCGACTCCCTGAAGGTGATGTTCATGGGGGCCGAGCGCTAGTCGAGCAGGTCCTCGGCCGCCTGGCGGACCTGCCAGTCGCGGTCATCCAGGGCCCGGCGCAGGGCCTCGTCCACCTCCGGACCCTCGAAGGGGGCCAGGGCGATGACCGCCCGGCGCCGCACCGCCGGCCGATCGCCAGTGGCGACGAGGATGGCGGGCAGCCCGGCGGGGTCCCCGATAGCCCCCAGGGCGGCCACGGCCGCCTCGCGGCACAGGGGGTCGTCGTGCCCGGTGGCCATGGCGGCCAGGGCGGCCACGGCGCCGGCCTCGCCGCGCTCGCCCAGGGCCCAGGCGGCCGTCTCGGCTACCAGCGGCTCGTCGGCCAGCAGGGGCACCAGGTCGGGCGCGGGGTAGCGGGCCGCCAGCTGGCACGAACGAAGGCGGACGGCCGGGTCGGGGTCGGCCAGCCCCGCGGCGAGGTCGGCCGGCGTGAGCCGGCCCATCCGGTCCAGGGCCCCGAGGGCGGCGGCCCGCACCGCGGGCTCGGGGTCGGAGAGGTGGGCGCGGGCTACGGACTCGTCCCCCCGGTGGCCGGCGGCGGCCACTGAGCGTGTTCGTCGGGCTACATCGGCTACGGTCTCGTCGGTCAACGAGGGCCGCTCTAGCACTTCAGCGGGCCTGGAAGGGGCACGATGGCGTACGAGCCGCAGCAGCCGAGGAGACGGCAGCGGCGGGCCGAGACGACGGCCGAGCAGTTGCTGCAGGCGGCCCGGACGGTCTTCGAGACCCGCGGCTACCAGGCGGCCACGGTCGGCACCATCACCAAGGCGGCCAGCACCGCCCACGGCACCTTCTATCTGTACTTCCGCAACAAGCAGGACGCCTTCGCCAAGGTGATGGAGGACGCCGTCACCCGCATGTACCAGGAGGCCCAGGCGCCGTGGGCCGCCCACCCCCGCGATGCCCTGCGCGTCGCTCTCTCCGGCTTCCTCCAGGTCTTCGCCGACCACCGGGGGCTGTGGCGGGCCCTCATCGAAGGAGCCCTGCAGGACGCCGAGATCGAGAAGATGTGGATGGAGCTGCGCCGTCCGTTCGTGGAGCGCATCGAGCGCCTGCTCGAGCGCAACCGGCAGGCCTCCCTCATCCGCGACGAACTCGACACCACTGTCGCCGCCCACGCCCTCGGCTCGATGGTCGAGTGGTTCGCCTTCGCCCACTACGCCCTGGGCGAGCCCGGCGAGGACCGGGTCCCCCAGGACCGTGTCGTCGACGGGCTGGTCGACGTGTGGCTCCACGCCGCCTTCGCCGGCACCCTCGCGCCGGCCGCGGTCCCCGCGCTCGACCGCTAGCCCTAGTCTCGGGCCCCCGCCGCGCCTAACTGGATGGAACCGATCGCGACCTTCGACGCCCCGCCGGCCGACGCCCCCCCGGCCGAGGACGCCCCGGAGCCCCGGCGCGCCCGCACGTGGATCCTCGGCGTCATCGCCGCCGTCATCGTCGTCATCGACCTGGTGAGCATCACCGTCAACCTGCCGTACTTCGAGCTCAGCCCGGGCACGACCAGCCCGGTGGCGCCGATGATCACGGTGCCCGCCAACCAGCGCCACCCGGTGAGCGGGGCGGTGATGCTCACCACCGTGCTGTTGCGCCAGGCCCGCCCCATCGACTTCGTCTACGCGTGGTTTAACCACGACGTGCAGATCGTTTCGCGCGAATCGATCCTCGGAAACCTGCCGACAGGGGAGCTACAGCAGATCAACAACGAGGAGATGCAGGGTTCGGTGCAGGACGCTCAGGTCGCCGCCTTGCGCCGCCTCGGCTACCGCGTCCCTGAGCACGGCACCGGGGCCCTCGTCGAGGAGGTCGTGCCCAAGACCCCGGCGGCCCCGGTCGTGCACGTCGGCGACACCATCACCGCCATCGACGGCCGCCCGGTGCAACTCGACACCGACGTCACCACCGCCCTGGTCGCCGACCACCCGGGCCAGAACATCGCCCTCACCCTCGACCGCCAGGGCCGGACCCAGAACGTCGCCGTCACCCTCACCCGCCGACCCGACAACCCGAACCGCGCCTTCCTCGGCGTCGCCCTCGGCACCCGGGGCGAGCACTTCGACCTGCCGTTCAAGGTGTCCATCAACTCGGGTGACATCGGAGGGCCGTCGGCCGGACTGGCCTTCACCCTCGGCATCATCGACGTCCTGGTCAACGGCAAGCTGACCGGCGGCCAGCGCATCGCCGCCACCGGCACCATCGACCCCGACGGCAATGTCGGCGACGTGGGGGGAGTGGCCGAAAAGACGGTGTCGGTCTCCAACGCCGGCGCCGTGCTGTTCCTCGTGCCGCCCGGCGAGTACCGCGACGCCGTCTCCCACGCCGGACCCCACCTGAAGGTGGTGAAGGTCTCCACCCTCGACCAGGCCCTGGCGGCCATCGCGGCCAACGGTGGGGACGTTTCCGGCGTTCCGCCCCCGCCACCAGCCGGGCAGTAGAATTGGTCGCCGTCGGATTTCCGGCGGTGTCGCCACCGTAGGGGGCCATGGGAGCTTCGGCCGCCCAGTTCCAGTTCGCCGCCGAGATCGTCACCTTCCTGGTCGCCCTGGCCGGACTAGCGGTGCTGGCCCTCCGCATCGAACTGGTGGCCACCCGCCCGGCCTCGGCGTTCTGGCTCGGGCTCGGGCTGTCGGCCCTCGGCGCCTCGGCGTTCGTGCACGGCGCCCTGATGCCCGGCCAGGTCGCCGCCCCCACTGTCATCGGCCTGCGGGCCGGCGGAGCCCTCGCCCTGGCCCTCGCCCCGCTGGCCGCCTTCGGCTGGGCCGGCGGACGGATACCGGCCGGGCTGCTGCGGGCCGGCGGGGCCCTCGTCGCCGCCTCGGCCGGCGTGGCGGCGACCCACTCCGTCTTGGCCACCGAGTCTCTGCTCGTCGCCGGGGCGATCGGCGTCGGTGGCGCCGTCATCAACGCCAGCCGCCGGATGATCGGGGCCCGGCTGGCCGCCACCGCCGCGGGCACGCTGCTGCTCATCGTGGTGGTGCTGTCCGCCGCCCTGTCGACGGTGCTGTCCACGACCGTGCGCGACGACGCCCTGCGCCGGGTCGACTCGCGCGCCGCAGTGGAGGCGACGACGCTTCGCGACGCGTGGCAGCCCGACCTGCGCGACGCCAAGGTGGCCGCTGCCTCCGCCGAGGCCGCCTTCAACCCCAGCCCTCCTACGGCCGACGCCGCCAGCGCCTGGCTCGGCCAGTTGTCCAGCCAGTTCTTCTCCGACGTCCACCTGCTCTTCGTCGGAACCGACGGCGCCGTGCTGGCCACCTCGCCGGGCTTCGACGCCGCCCTGGGCAACGGGGTGGCCGCCGCCCTGGGCCGGTCCGTCCTCGTCTCGAAGGCGTTGCAGACGGCCAACGGCCAGGGCACCGCGGGAGTGGTGGCCGGCCTGCCGGTCGAAGTGGGGGCCTACCCGGCCGAGGTGCAGACCGCCGCCGGCTCGCTGTCGCCGATCGGCGTGGCCGTCGCCGTCACCGCGATCGACCACGCCTATCTGCGCAACCAGGCGAGCGACGACCCGACCCTCACCCTGGTCCTTACTGACGGGCACCGGGTGCTCAGCTCCTACCCGCCGGTCGGCTCCATCTCGGCGCCGATCGCCCGCCTGGCCGCCGTCGCGCTCGGCGGCGGTGCCCCGGGTGCCGGTGCCGAGACCGTCGGCGCCAAGTTCGTGTCGGTGCGACCAGTGGCCGGAGCCGGCGGCACCGGCGTCATGGCCCTGGTGGCCGAGTCGCCCACCACCCTGTTCGACAACTCACGCAACTCTCTGTTCCGCACCCTGTTCCTGATCGCCCTCGGCGGCTCCGTCCTCGCCTTCCTCCTTTCCGTGCTGGCCAGCGACCGGATCAGCAGGGGCCTCGAGAGCCTCACCGCCGCCGCCCGCCGCATCAGCGGCGGCGAGACGAGGGTCCGCACCGGCATCAGCTCCCCGGACGAGATCGGCTCCCTGGCCCAAGCCTTCGACTCCATGGCCGAGTCGATCGAGGAGAAGGAGGGCGCCCTCCGCCTGGCCGCCGCCGAGGAGGCCCGCCTCCGTGGCCGGCTGCAGTCGGTCGTGGGGGGCATGGCCGAGGCGCTGGTGGCGGTGGACGCCGACGGGCGGATCACCGACTTCAACCGGGCCGCCGAGCTGCTGTCCGGCGCCACCCAGGCCAAGGCGCTCGGACGCCCGCTTGACACGGTGCTCGCCGCCCGGCTGGAGGATGGCCGCACCGTGGCCGCCGCCGTGGCCGAGCGCGACCGTCTGCCTTTCACCGGGGCCGGAACGGTGATCGCCAGCGACGGCGCCCCCGTTCCGGTGGCGGTGTCGGCCGCCCCCCTCACCGGGCCGGACGGCACGGCCGGAGGCGCCGTGCTGCTCGTGCGCGACCTGCGGCCCGAGCTCGAGCTCGAGCGGATGAAGACCGAGTTCCTCTCGCGTATCGGCCACGAGCTGCGCACACCCCTCACCGCCATCGTCGGCTTCACCGAGATCCTCAGCCGCCGCGACGTCGACCCGGCCCGGGCCCGCCTCTGGCAGGCCGAGATCCTCGACCAGTCGCGCCGGCTCATGCGCACCGTCGAAATGCTCGAGTTCTTCGCCTCATCCGGCGGCAACCGGCTGGAGGTCGACCGCCAGCCCATGCCGGCCCGGGTGATCCTCGACGAGGCGATGGACCGGTGGGCGGCCAAGGTGACGCCACCCCACACGCTGGTGCGCAAGGCGCCCCGCGGCGCGCCACCCGTCCTCGGCGATCGCCGCTGGGTCGGGCTCGCCCTCGACGAGCTGATCGACAATGCGGTCAAGTTCTCGCCCGAGGGCGGCAAGGTCGTCCTCGAGGCCGCCGCCGGCGACGACTCCACCGTCCGCCTGACCGTACGCGACGAGGGGAAGGGGATGTCGGAGGAGGAGCAGAGGGCCGCCTTCGCCGAGTTCGTTCAAGGTGACAGCTCCGACACCCGCCGCTTCGGGGGACTCGGCCTCGGGCTGCCCCTCGTCATGCGGGTGGCCGAGGGACACGGGGGTCGGGTCGAGTGCACCTCGGTCGTCGGCAAGGGGTCCGCCGTCGCCCTCGTCCTGCCCGCCGCTCCGGGGGAGGGCCGCCGAGCCGCAGGTCGTGGAGGATGACCGTTCGGCGACGCCCCAGGTCGTAATCTCGAAACACCATGCCGGACGACCGCGTGCATCCGCTGGCGTCGGCCGCATCGGTGGCCGCCGAGGAGATCACAAGGCGGACGTTCGCGTCCGCCTTCCGGGGCTACGACCAGGCCGAGGTGCGCGCTTTCCTCAACCAGGTGGCCCAGGAGATCCGGTCCTTCGCCCGGCGCGAGGAGGAGCTGCTCCGTCAGATCCGCGAGGCCCGCGACCGGGCGGCCTTCCCCAAGCTGGACGAAGAGACCCTCACCGAGGCCCTGGGCCAGGAGGCGGCCCGCCTGCTCCACACCGCCCACGACGCCGCCGCCGACATCCGCCGCAAGGCGGAGGAGAACGTGGCCAAGGTGCTGCGCGACGCCCACGACGAGGCGGCGCGGATCCGCGGGGCGGCCGAGACTGTCCTCGACGAACGCACGGCCGCGGCCGAGGAGGCCGCCTCCCAGATCCGCCAGGCGGCCACGGTCGAGGCCCGGGCCGTCATCGCCGCCGCCCGCCGCGAGGCGGACGATCTGATGAGCTCCACCCGGACCCAGGCCGAGGCCATCAGCCAGGAGGCCGGGGAGCTGCGGGCCAAGCTGCTCGGCGAGCTGATGCGCCGCCGGCGGGTCATGCACGCCCAGGTCGAACAGCTCGGCGCTGGCCGCGAGAGCCTGCTCACGGCGGTGAGCGGGGTCCGCCGCATGATCGAGGAGGCCGAGGCCGCCCTGGTCCGGGTCGAGGCCGAAGCCAAGGCCGAGGCCGACGCCGCCTTCCGGCGGGCCCTCGAGGAGCCGGAGTCGATACCGCCCGAGCTCAGCTCCCTCGCCGATGCTCCCGGCCCGGCGCCGGCACCGCCTCCCATCCCCGAGGCTCCGCCGTCTGCTACCGAGGAGCCCGCCCCGGTCGACACCCCTGCGGCGACCGCGCCTCCGCTGCTGACCTCTGCGCCGGCGCCCTCCCCCAACGCCGAACCAGCTGCGCCCGGGCCCGAGGTGCCCGAGCCCGAGGTGCCCGCCCAGACCCCGGCGGAGCCCGCCCGGCCGGCGCCGCCCAAGATCACCGTGCTCGGAGGAGGGGCGGCGACCCAGTCGCGCCCGCCAACCGGGCCGGGCCGCATCGCCCGGCCCCCAGCACCGGTCGGACGGGGGCCGTCGCTGGTGCCGCCGCCGGCTGAGACGCCCCCGTCGGACCCTGAGGGGCCGGTCAGCGAGGAGCGTCGTGGCTCCTCCCTGCGCATCCTCCGCTGGGGTCGGCCCGAGGGTGGTCGCCGCCACCCCGGCGCCTCGTCCGGTGAGCACCCCGCCGTCGAGGAGGGTGTCCGCATCATCCGCCCGGCCGAGCCTGAGGTGAGCGAACCCGCTCAGGCGGAGCCGGCCGCCGGGGACGAAGGATTGCTCGAGGAGGGGACCGAGGGATCGCTCGAGGCGACGGCTGACTCGCCGGCCGAGGATGGGGCGGAGGCCAAGGCGGCTGCCCCTTCGGTGGACGAGCTGTTCGCCCGCATCCGAGCCGAGCGCCAGGCCGCTCTGCGCAAGGCCGAAGAGGTGCTGGCGACCTCCGACGCCCCGGCCGAGGGCGAGACCGATGCGGCCGGGGCTCCCCTAACCGAAGCCAGCGCGGATGGGACCGTCGCCGAGCCGGGCGCCGGCCCGGCCGAAGAGACGGTCGCCGCCGAGGAGGAAACCACTTTCGAGGAGCCCCCAGCCCCAGCCGACGAGGAGGACGCCTCCGAAGTCGAGGCCCTCAACCGCCGCAACCAGCTGCTGGCCCCGCTGCACGAGCGCCTGTCGCGCAAGCTGAAGCGGGCCCTCCAGGACGACCAGAACGACGTCCTCGACCGTCTGCGCAGTAGCACCCGCGGGCGACCGGGCCCGGTCCTACCCGAGGAGGACGAGCACCTCGGTCGCTACGCCGAATCGGTCTCGCCCCTGGTCACTGAGGCCTTCCGGGCCGGGGCCGGGTTCGCCGGCGAGCTCTTCGCCGACGCCTCACCCGCCGAGCCCAAAGACGTCTCCGACGCCGCCCGCGAGCTCGCCGGCGCCGTGGTCGGCCCGCTGCGCCAGCGGCTGTCGACCCTCCTGGCGGAGGAGCAGCGCGACGAGGGCGTCACGGCCGACGCCATAGGAGCCGCCTACCGCTCCTGGAAAGGTGAGCGGCTGGAGTCCCTGGCCATGGACCACGCGGTGGGCGCCTTCGGCCGGGGCGTCCTCGCCTCGCTGCCGAGCGGCACGACCGTGCGGTGGGTGGTCGACGACGACGGCGGCCCCTGCCCCGACTGCGACGACAACGGCCTGGCCGGCCCCGTTCCCGCCGGCGAAGGCTTCCCGACCGGGCAGGCCCACCCGCCGGCTCACGCCGGCTGTCGCTGCCTGCTGGCGCCGCTAACCACCTAGGCTCGCCCCTCACATGCGATCCACCAGCGACCGGCCCCGCCGGAGAAGGCCCTCGCGCACCCGCATCGGACTGCTGGCGCTGCTGGCGGTGCTGATCATCGTCATCTTCTCGCTACGGGGGATCGCCGGCTTCTACACCGACTACCTGTGGTTCGGCTCGGTCGGGTTCACCTCGGTGTGGAAGGGGGTGGTGGTCACCAAGATCGAGCTGGCCGTGGTGTTCACCGCCATCTTCTTCGTGGCCGTCTGGCTGAGCCTCAGCATCGCCGACCGGCTGGCCCCCGCCTATCGGATGGCCGGACCCGAGGACGAGTTCGTCCAGCGCTACCGCGACGCCGTCGGCCCTCACGCCGGCAAAGTCCGGGCCATCGCCGCCCTCATCCTCGCCCTGCTGGTCGGCACTGGCGCGTCCAGCCAGTGGAACCGCTGGCTGATGTTCCGCAACTCCGTCCCATTCGGTAGCAACGACCCGCAGTTCCACCGCGACATCGGGTTCTTCGTCTTCAAGCTGCCCTTCTACTCGTACCTCATCAGCTGGGCCTTCGTCGCCATCGTCGTCGTCACCATCGTCACGGTCGTCGCCCACTACCTGAACGGCGGCATCCGCCTTCAGGTACCCCAGAACCGAGTCACCCCGCAGGTGAAGGCGCACATCTCCGTGCTGCTGGGCTGCCTCGCCCTGCTCAAGGCGATCGGGTACTACCTGCAGCGGTTCAACCTCGACTTCTCCACCCGAGGGGTGGTGAACGGGGCGCTGTACACCGACGTCAAGGCTCAGCTGCCGGCCCTGACGTTGCTGATCCTCATCTCGCTGGTCGCCTTCGTGTTGTTTCTTTACAACATCCGCCTGCAGGGCTGGGTCCTGCCGATCCTCGCCGTCGGGTTGTGGGCGTTCGTGTCGGTGATCGTGGGGGCGGTCTACCCGGCGGTGATGCAGAAGTTCCGGGTCCAGCCGGCGGAGAACGCCCTCGAGAAGCCGTACCTGGCCCGCAACATGGAGGCCACCCGGGCCGCCTACGGCATCGACAAGGTTCAGGTGACCGACTTCCCGTTCAGTCCCGACCTGACCGCCACCACTCTCGAGAACGATTCGCTGACCGTGCGCAACGTGCGGCTGTGGGATCCGGCCTTCGCCACCCAGACCTACCAGAAGCTCCAGGAGATCCGCTCCTACTACCAGTTCAACGACCTCTCCATCGACCGCTACCAGCTGGGCGGGAACCTCACCCAGACGCTGATGGCGGTGCGCCAGCTCAACCCCGACGACCTCCCGGCCCAGTCGTGGGTGAACCTGCACCTGCAGTACACCCACGGCTACGGGGCGGTGCTGTCGGAGGCCAACGCCGCCAACCCGGACGGCAACCCGGTGTTCGTCATCCAGAACATCCCGCCCCAGTCCGACCCCGGCGTGCCTTCCATCCGCCAGCCCCAGGTCTATTTCGGGCTGGGGGTGGGGGGCTACGTCATCGCCGACAGCCGCCAGCCGGAGATCGACTACCAGCAGCCCGACGGCACCAACGTCACCAGCACCTACACCGGAGCCGGCGGGGTGAAGCTGGGCTCGTTCTTCCGCCGGACCGCCTTCGCCCTGCGCTTCGGGGACATCAACCCCCTCATCTCCGGTCAGGTGAGCTCGTCGTCACGGGTGATCTTCATCCGCGACATCCAGCAGATGGTCAACAAGGCGGCGCCGTTCCTGCAGCTGGACGCCGATCCGTACTCCGCGATCGTGAACGGCCGCATCGTGTGGATCCAGGACGCCTACACGACGACCGACCACTACCCGTACGCGCAGCTGGCGGACACGTCCAGCCTCCCCCAGACCAGCGGGCTCGGAGGCAGCTTCAACTACCTGCGCAATTCGGTGAAGGTCGTCATCGACGCCTACGACGGCTCCATGAAGTTCTACGTGATGGACCCGTCCGACCCCATCGTGAAGTCGTACGAGAAGGCGTTCCCCAAGCTGTTCACCCAGGGCTCGACCATGCCGCTGGCCCTCCGCCAGCACCTGCGCTACCCGGAGGACCTGTTCCGGATCCAGACGACCATGTACGGCCGCTACCACATCCGCAAGGTCAACGACTTCTACAACGCGGCCAACGCCTGGAACGTCTCCCAGAGCGCGGGGGAGGGGTCGCCGTCGGCCGCCCTCACCGGCACCCAGACCACCAACGCCCAGGGCTTCGTGGTGTCGATCAGTCAGAAGCGGATGGACCCCCAGTACCTGCTGATGCGCCTGCCCGGGTCCCAGAACGAGAGCTTCCTGATCCTCCAGGCCTACGTGCCGCGCTCGCAGGGGGACAAGCAGCAGAACCTGTCTGCCTTCATGGTGGCCAAGAGCGATCCCAGCGACTACGGCCAGCTCCAGGTGTTCCAGATGCCCCCGGGCCAGCTGATCGACGGGCCCTCGCTGGTGGACGCCCGCATCGCCGCTGACCCCACCATCACCTCGCAGATCAGCCTGCTCAACCAGCAAGGCTCCGAGGTCCAGTTGGGCAACGTGCTGGTCATCCCGATCCAGAAGTCGCTGATCTACGTACGCCCGCTCTACATCCAGTCCGACCGCAACCCGCTCCCCGAGCTCAAGAAGGTGATCGTGGTCTCCGGCCAGCAGGCGGTCATGGAGGACACCCTCCAGAAGGCGCTGGCCGACATCTTCGGGTCGGCCCCGCCGACCCTCGAGCAGAAGCCCGGCCAGGCGCCGCCCCCCACCCCGACCGGCCCGGGCGTCTCGCCGGCTGTCAGCGCCCTGCTGTCCCAGGCCGCCGCCGCCTACCAGGCCGCCCAGGCCGACCTCCAGAAGGGGGACCTGGGCGCCTACCAGAACGACGTCAACAGGATGGGACAGCTGATCAGCCAGGCCAGCGGCGGGGGCTCCTCCTCGGGGTCTGGCGGGTCGACCACCACGACCAGCACCACCACGCCCTCGGCCTGAGAGGGCCCCGTCGGCGGGCTGCTAAAGTCTTCGGTGCGCCGCGGGGTGGAGCAGTCTGGTAGCTCGTCGGGCTCATAACCCGAAGGTCGCAGGTTCAAATCCTGCCCCCGCCACTATCAACTGCAGTTTCGCGCGCCACTTTGCGTACGCACAGGCCGCTGACCAGCACTTTCTCGAACGGCCCGACCGAGTTTCTCGGGCGTTTTTCTCGACCGCCTATCAGCTTTGCCCGACATTGCATAGGGCAGATGGCGGAGGGTGGCGGCGGCCGCTGACCAGCAGGTTTGTGACGCACTCTCCGCACGTCGTTCGTTTGCATTGGGCAGCGTACGCACGCCATACGCCCTGCCCCTACTCGGGCGAGTACCCGGTTCTGATTGGACTTCGCCGCGCCGTTCGGCGTGCAGGGCTCCACCTCGGCGGCCCCGAAACTCGGTCATTGAGTCCGACAGGTCCAGCCGGACCACGGGATCCCGCAGGATCCTCGAAGGTAGCTCGCGTAGCGAGGTACGCTAGCTTCGCGGGCTTATCGCGGAGGCCTCGGTGCGCATCAACTATGAGATTCCCGATGACTTGCACCATCGTGCGAAGGCGCTGGCCGCCTTGGAAGGAAAGACGCTCCGCGAGTTCCTTGTAGAAGCACTGGCGGACGCGGTCGACCGACGTAGCGATGAGGCCACAGGGCGACGAGGGCAAAAGCCGTGAGCAGGCTTCGGCCGGCCCGCGGGGTTGTGTCCCTATTCTCTGGCGCGATGGGCCTCGATCTCGGCTTGGAGTCTGCCGGCCTCCAGGTTCGGGTAGCCGTCGAGGCAAACAAGACAGCCGCGGCAACTATTCGCCGAAACCGGCCTGAGCTTCCGCTTATTGAGCGCTCAATCGAAAACGTCTCGACGGAAGAGATCCTTGGTGCTGCAGGGTTGGAAGTCGGCGAGGCACTCGTTGTGAGCGCAGGCCCGAGCTGCCAGACGTTCAGCACCGCAGGCCGGCGGCAATCTCTGGCCGAGCCGCGGGGCACCCTATTCCGACACTTTCTTCGGGTGGTTTCAGAGGCGAAACCAAGGTTCTTCGTTATGGAGAACGTCCGCGGGATCCTCTCGGCCGCGGTTGTCCACCGACCCCTCGCCCAGCGCGGGCCTGGCCATCCTCCTCTTGTACCCGAGGAGCAGTACGGATCGGCGTTCGAGCTAATCCTGGCCGAACTGCGCCAGACGGGTTACTCGGTGTTCTTTGACCTGATGAACGCGGCTGACTTTGGGGTGCCGCAGCGACGGGACCGTCTCATGTTCGTCGGTTCCCGCGATGGCCAGCGGGTCACCCTGCCGTTGCCGACCCACGCTGAGCAAAATGGCTCGGGGCGTGAATCCTGGACCACCTTGCGGTCAGCGCTAGCCGGGCTTGAGGACACCTCACCGGAGTTCACGGAGATCCCTCCGGGCAAGCGCCGGTACATGGCCATGGTGCCCGAGGGGGGCAATTGGCGCGACTTGCCCGAGAAGCATCGTCGTGCGGCACTAGGACGCGCATTCGAGTCATGGGGCGGGCGCACCGGCTTTTACCGAAGGCTGGCATGGGACGAGCCGACGCCAGCGCTGACGACTCGGCCTGACAGCAAGGCAACGATGCTTTGCCATCCGAGTGAGCTACGTCCACTTACTGTCAAGGAGTACGCCCGCGTCCAGCAGTTCCCTGACGAGTGGGAGTTCGAGGGCAGCCCCGCCCAGAAGTACCAACAGATCGGCAATGCCGTGCCGGTTGGCCTCGGGAGACTCATTGGAGAAGCCGTCTGGACAGCAGCATCTCGTAAGCCCGGGCGGGCTGGTGCGGGGGTCATCTACTGCGACAATGAGGTGCTATTAAATCGCATTCGCAAGGCACGGGGCACGGTCCTGAACCCTGCCAGGATGCGAAAAGTTGCGGGGCTCCGAGAAGCTCGGGAGTGGATGAGCGGGACTCACCGGCGACGGGCCGCGATCGCGGAGGGCATACGACCGTGGAGCCAAGCCGCCCTCTGAGCCGTTCTCCGAGGCGTCCAATAACTGTCCGCTGGTAATTGCGCCCCCATTGCTTTGCAAGCGGTTGAGGCCGGACGGGATACCGGCCAAGGTCACCACCGTCGAATCTGACCTAAAGGGCGTCGGACATAAGTAACGGCGGCCCGAACCGGAGAACGTGCGTGTCGAGGGGCCGATGGCCACCGTCCGCATCGAGCCAACTAAGGCCGGTCCCCTCCCCGAGGGGTTGGAAGTTGGCCGTCGCGGGGCGACCGGCGTCTGCGGCGAGCCGCGAGAGGAGGGAAGCCCAATGTCCGGCCGCCGAACAGTCACAGCCGATCACCAGCACTGACGGGCCCATTACCGCTGCCCTCGCCCACCAGAGGGTATAGCGGCTGAGCCGGGTCTGCGCCCGAATGTCCCCCGGACCTTCAGTCCCCTTCGCCTCGCCGATAAACAGGCCTCGGTGGCTCATGCAAAGTCGCAGAACGTCGGGGTAACGACCGTCCGGTAGCCCCTTAAGAGTAGTCGTAAAGCAGGTCATGGTCGCTAGCGCCTCTAGCATCCGTACGCGCGCTTCATGCAGTTGTCCAGGACTACTGTGCGGGCGGATCGTCTTCACGGCGTCAGCTTGGCTAGCAGAGCAGCGCTCTCGAGCTCGGCGAGCATGGTCTCGCGCGTTGGCACCGCGTCGACTCGGTCGCCGAGCAGCAATTGAGCCGACCGTTCCTTTTCGGCAAGCCGCTCGAACTCCGTCAACTCGATTGTGCCGTCACAAAGCAACACGGTGTATTCGACAGCGCGCTCCTGGCCACGACGGTGGATTCGATCAAGGCTCTGGAGGTAATGAGCGGCCTGGTTTGATAGGGACTCATAGACAGCAAGCCGAGCACGGTGCAGTGTCAAGCCCGCCCCCGCAGCCGCCGGATTACCGACGAAGAGCATGGTGCTCGAGTCGGACTGGAAGCGACTTACCGCCTCGCGGCGCTCGGCAATGTCGGTGATCGACCCGTCATACCGGACGGGGTTCCATCTTTGGTAGCGATCGAAGATCGACGCCAAGGACGCAGTGTAGAAGGACCAGACCACGACCTTCTCGCCGCGTCGACCTATGGCGTCCGCGAGTAGCTGGTCAAGGACGACGAGCTTCGCGGGCGTCTCGCGGAACTCCGGCGCCATCTTGGCGGGATTGGAACAGATCTGCAGCAGGGCGGACCGCCGTGCCAAGAAAGAGGTGATCTCTTGGCGAAATTGAGAATCATCGATGCTACGCAGGTCGATGATGAGGTCATGCAGTGCTCCCTGGTAGAGGCGCCGTTGCTGCTTGCCTAGCGGAACAAGGATCCGATGAAAGCTCTTAGTTGGCAGTTCAGGAAGCACCTCTGCCTTGAGGTGTCGTGTGTACGCTCCCCGTTCTGACAAGACCTGTCGGACGACTGCGCGCGCCTCTTCCCGATCAGCGGGCACCTCTACGCCTTCGAACGTCACCCCAAAATCGACGAGGTTGAACTGTTCGACGAGGTCATGGGCTGAGTTCGGGGCAGGTGTCCCACACAGCACGAACGTCCTCCCGCACCACTCTCGGAGCCGCCGAAGGACCTGTGTCCGACGGGCGTCACGGTTCTTAACGTGATAAGACTCGTCGACGACCAGGACAGCTCGGTCGCCATGTCGGCGCAGTATCGCCCGCAGCTCGGCTTCCATGGCTACGACAGCTTCGAAGTTCGCCACCAGCACGTCCGGCTCTTCGGCGAGGAGCCGGCGGCGAGAAGCACGCGAGCCGGTAAGGGTCTCGACGTGGTAGAGGTCGCCTTTGAACCGGGCGAAGTCAGCGGGCCACTCCGCGACCATGCTCTTCGGGGCGACAATGAGGAGGAGGTCGGCCTGATTGCGGTCGACCAAGACGTCAAAGGCGAAAATGGCCGTTACTGTCTTGCCCGCGCCCTGTTCGTCGAAGACGCACAGGCCCGGACCATCGGGCAGTGTCATGGCGGCCACATTGACCCATTGGTGGTCGTCGAGCACCTCTAGACCCTTGGCGTCGCCGAGCGCGGCCTCGGCTGCTGCTCGGCCTCCCTCACTGATGGCGCGCACGTCGCGGCGCCACTGTTCGGCACGGTGGGCCGCCCAACGTCGGTTCTCGGCGAAGCGTTTCGCCTCAGGTGACCATCGCAGCCGCGTCCCCGGCAGACCCTCGTCGAGCATACGCCAGGCGGCGGCTCCGTTTACACCGATACCTCCCGTTGTACGTCTTGACCGTGGCGGTAGAACATTGAGAAGCCGGCCCATTACTGCCGGATCAGCCCCGCTGAGCACGACGCTCTCCATCGTGTCGCCGACACGCACGTCGAGGACGGGCTCCGGCTCGCCAGCCGACCTCTCAGTCACCGCTGCCGCCGAGAACGGCCTCGACCTGCTTAGACACTAGCGCCAAGGCGCGATGGAGCTTTCGGAGGTTCTCGGGTCGGATCGTGTCACGGAAGGCGGAGACGGGCAGGTCCTCCAGCCAGGACACGAACTGTTCGATCCGGGTGTTCGCGCCGAGGCTCCGGGTCTCGCCGCGGCGAAGACGAGCGATAGATACCGCGTTGTCGAGGTGTTCCTGCCCGTCGTCGATGTCGTCCGCCTCGCGGGCTTTCTTCAGCTCGTCGTAGGCGTCTTCATCGTTGTACACGTACTTGAGGTCGCGTATCTGTCGCCAGTTGCGGAACTTCCCGTCGAAGAGGAGGTCGAAGACGAGGTCGCGGAATCGGTCGTCCTCCTTGAGCGCGTAGGCCACGCCTCCGGGCCGCTCACCCTTGGCCAACTCGTCGAAGTACTGAAAGTAGCGGCTAGCCCGGTGTTGGACCTCGTACGGATCGCGGTCGCGCCGGCTGATGTGATGGTCTTCGAACTCTTGCGCCCAGGCCACCATCTTGAGGTAGCGGCTGACGGTCGCGGTATCTGGCCCCAAGGCGAAACGGCGCGACAGCTCGCGCTTCATCTGCGCTTGCTCCCGCTGCGTAGGGATCCTGGGCAGGACCTCGAGCATCTCCTGCCAGGCATCGGCGACTTTGCGGGCCTTGATGTACTCCGGCCACGGCTCCTTGTTGTCGGACTCGAAGTTCATCGAGACGACCACGGCGTCCCGGTCGGCATCGTCAGCATGCTCGGTCAGCTGCCAAACAAAGACCCACTCGGCCCGACGCTTCTCCTCGGCGCCGAACTCGGAACTGTCGAGGATGAGAAGGCAGGCGGCAACCCTGCGGTTCCCGTCGAGCAGGGTGCCGTCAAGATCGATGATGGGCGGCCGCCGTACTCCGTTGGCGGCAATGCTCCGGGCAAGGTCGAGGATCTTGAACTGGTCGTCGCGCTGGTCGTCGGCGACGCCGGGGAGCTGTAGACGGCTCAGCATTATGTCGAGCAGTTCCTCCGAGCGTGGAGATCGTCCCTCCTGCTGACGGAACTGTGCGAGGTGGATCTCCAAGCGCTCGTTCTGGTCCCATAACCCGATGTCACGCACCCGGACGAAGCCCTGGTTCATCGCCACCTGGCGGCCGTGGAAGGTGGGCCTGGGGAATACAGGACCCACGGGGACGTTTTCCCGGCTGGCCAGCTGCATTCGGTCCGTGCTTCCTCGAACAGAGGGCGCTTCTCCCGAGGTGAGCCGGTCCCTCGCTGCTGCGACCCGATCGATGAGCGCGGAGAGGTCACCGCTCAGGGCGGACCGTGTCCGGGGATCGGCCATTGCCCGGTCGCTATCACGGAGCGCCTCGGCGACGGCGGTCAGCACCCTCCTCGCCTCCTCGATACCAAGTGGCTCGGCCTGGCCGAGCCGGACAAGGTCTCCCGCCTGGTCGGCGACTTCTGGGACCAGCTCGTAGGCCTCGCGCAGCAGGGCCTCGAACTCCTCCCTCGACTCGTAGTCCATCACCGGCACGTCACTCCTCCTCCTGATCCTCGTCATCGGCGTGCTCAAGCCGAAAATCCTCGGCGGCAAGACCTTCCTCGGCCGCCAAGCGGGCCAACCGATCAAAGCCCCGCCAGTACCACACCTTCACGCTCTGCTGGCTCTGCCCCAGGGCCTGAGCGATGTCGACCACTGAAAGTGAGGGCACCTGGCGGTCGACCGCGTCGATCACCACCTCCATCACCGCCTGGACGTTCGCCTGCCCCAGGCGGGGCAGCAGCCGGCGGGCGTGGGCAACCGCACGGGCCCGACGCTCCTCGGCGGCCAGCACCAGCTCCGGCTCGCCACCGTGAGCGATAGCGCCGAGGCGTCCCGGGTCCTGGGGTACCTCTCTGGCTCGGTCCCGCATGATCTGGGCGGCCCGGTTGCGGACGGTCTGGGCGAGCCAGTGAACGGGGTGGCGGATCGTCTCGCCCGCCAACACGGCCGCGTGGAAGGCGTCGAACGCTTCGCCGACGGCCCGGTCAACGTCGTCGTCGGGTAGCCAGGGCCAACGCTGGCGCACTCGTCGGACCATCCCGTCGAGGACGGGGCTGGCCCACAGAGCCTCGACTGCCCCCCAAGCGTCGCCCGCCGCCACCGCCTCCGCGGCCGCCCGGAGGGCATCGCCGACCAGCGCGCTCCCCTCCTGGACAGGCACCTCGTCGGCCACGGTCGGCTCTCCTGGCGACCCCGGCATCTGCTTCACGTATAAAGAGTCGTCCATCGGTAACACCCGCCGCCTGCCCCCAGGGCGGGACCGCCTCCGTCGGCGCCAGAGGCCGCCGGCCGAATTTCTCCGCCGAGCTCTGGTCCCGGGGTGCGTCAGACACGCGCCAAACCCGTGCAAGCGACCTGGCCACAATGGAGGGGTGCCGCCCCTGGACTTCGCCGAGCGCCTACGCACCCTGGGCCCAGGGGTGTTCCCGGGCGGACTGCGGCCCTCCCAAGCCCACGTCCTCGGCCAGTTCGCCGACGAGCACACCGCCACCTCTGACCTCGGCATCGAGTTGCCGACGGGCGAGGGCAAGACGCTCATCGGCCTCCTAATCGCCGACTGGGCCCTTGACGAGGGCATGTCGGTGGCCTACCTCACAGGGACGCGCCAGCTCGCCGACCAGGTCATGGGCCAGGCCGCATCACTATCCGGCCTCGTGGCCCACCGGTTCGCCGGCGGCGACTACCCGGGCGCCGCCCTCGACGACTACCACCAAGCACAGGCCGTCGGCGTCATGAACTACTGGGTCTACTTCAACAGCAACCCGCGCGTGGAGCCAGCCGACCTGGTGATCCTCGACGACGCCCACCTCGCCGAACAACCTCTATCTGGCCTGTTCACCCTAAGGGTCCCCCGAACTGCACCTGGCGGCCGAGTCCTATACGAAACGATCTGCGAGCTTGTCCTCCACAGCGCCGCAGATGCCTACCCCACCCTCCGGGCACTGCGGGATGGCGCTGCGCCTCTGGGCAGCCCCCCCGAGCTCATAGCCTTCAACGACTGGGCCGCCGTCGCGACCAGCGCTAGCGACGCCATCGGGGTGTCGGACTACCTGCAGCAAAGCCGTGACGCCCGGATCGTCTGGCGCACCCTGGCTCCCAACCTGACTCGCTGCGGAGTCCTAGTCGGCCCAACCGGCATCGAGATCCGGCCCTACCATCCACCCACCCAAACTGTCCCGGGATACGCCCGCGCCCGACGCCGGCTATACCTATCGGCAACTTTAGGAAGCCCCGGTGACCTACAGCGACGGCTCGGTACGTACCCGGTCGCCACCATCGACACACCCAGGGAGCTGTGCACTACCACCACCGGGCGTCGGACGTTCCTCGTCAACCCTGGGTCCGACGACCGCTTCTCCGACGAGGTTCTCAGGTTCGCTCTCGAACAAGTCGAGGCTGCGGCGACCGACGGGCCCGGGCGGGCAGCCTGGCTGTGCGCCAGCAACAGCGAGGCCGACCAGGTAGAAGCCGCCCTGAGCGAGGAGGGCAAGGCCGTCTTCCGGCTGCGAGCAGGCGATGATGCGCCGTTCGAGAAGTGGCGGCAAAGTTCGGGGGCCCAACTGGTCACCGCGGGCCGCTTCGATGGGCTCGACCTCCCCGGCGACACATGCCGCTTGGTTCTCATCCCCAGCGTGCCTGCCGCTTCCACCGAGTTCGAGCGCTTCGCCGTCGCCTACCTCGGCGACGCCACCTACATGCGCCATCGAGTCGGCCAACGGGTCACCCAAGCCCTCGGACGGGCCAACCGTACCCACGACGACAGCGCTCTGTACCTCGGTCTTGACCCCGGGTTCGCCGCCGCGCTGGCTGACAGTGCGGTGAGGGCGAGCATCGGTGCAGACGCTGCGCCAGCTGTCCGATTCGCGCTGGAACGACACGGAGGGGGCTGGCAGGCCGTCCGGCAATCGGCCGGCGAGTTTTGGGCGACCCACCGCCAGCCTGAGGCGCCAGAGGACGAAGCCGAAGCGTCGCCTCGGCGACGACCGGGCCGCAGTCGTCCGGGGCGGAGTTGGGGCCCGAGGTCCGTAACGGACAGCGCCGACGACGAAGTCACAGCGGTCACGCGTCTGTGGCTCGGCGATCACAGCGGAGCCGCCAGGCACGCCGAGGCGGCGGCCCAGAAGTTGGCCGACTCGGGCGAGCCCGAGCACAGTGCCTTCTGGCGCTACGTCCAAGCTCACGCCCTCCATGACAGCGGTCGGTCCACCGACCTGCCGGCGGCCCGCCATGCGGTCGAGGACGCTGTCCAGGCCGCGCCTCGAACGGCCTGGTTTGTCAGGCTTGCCCGGACCGCCGAGAGCCTCGCTGGTAGACGGCTGGACCCCACCGTCTATGACGCCCTTTTCCTAGCGTGGGACGAGTGGCTGCGCGAAGCCGGCGCACGGCTGCCCGCCCGCATCGCCGAAGCCCGGAATCACCTCACGGGGACCCACGATCAGCGGGCCGAGGCCGTCGAGATCCTCGCTCGACTATGCGGCGCTTCCGGAGACAGGCCCACGGGGCCGAGCGCCAGCGATGTCCGCTGGGCCTGGGCAACTCCTCGAAAGGGCCAACGAAGGATGTGGGAGGTCAAGACGAGCCCGCACCCAGTAGCACGTGACGACGTGAACCAGCTGCTGGGGCAGGTTCGCGAGGAGCAGGATCGCCACCCGAGAGCGAACGTCCTCGGTTGCCTACTCGTGGCAGCCGAGTCGGTGAACGACGACGCCGCAAGGGCAGGGCGAAACGAGGTCACCATCCTCCACGTAGACGCAGCGCTGGCTCTGTTCGATTTCAGCGCCCAGCTATTTTCGTCCTACAGGACCCGGTACGGGTCCGGCACAGCCAGAGAGCGGGGCGAGGCGAGAGCGGACACGGAGCCCAGGCTTCCGGGAGCGGATTGGTTGAACCGGCTGTTGAGCCCCACTTCTGGGCGCCTGCTGCGCGCCGCTGACGTCAGGGCAGTCGTCGAGACGGCCTCCACACACGGCCTTTGAGCAGTCCTAATCCGAGGCTCGGAGTGGCGCTCGCGTGCTTGGCTTCGGAGTCTTGCCTAGTCCAGCTCTAAGTGCGATCAAGGGCTCAGGTATACGTGACCGGACGAGGCCCCTGATCGCCTCAGCCGCCGCTGCCGGATCGTCATGCTCCCAAACACGGAAGACTGCCCATCCGGCACCAACCAGTTGGAGGTCGGTATCTCGATCCCTGTCGAAGTTCCGCTGGATCTTCTCCGGCCAGTACCAGCCATTGGTTCGGTGCTCACGGCGGCCGTGATCGACGCACCCGTGCCAGAAACAGCCATCGACGAAGACCGCCACCTTCATCCTCGGGAAGACGACGTCAGCTTGGCGTCGTAGGGTCGGGATGGGTCGGCGGTGCACGAAGTAGCGCAGGCCGCGCCGGTGCAGTTCTCGACGCAGCGCAAGTTCCGGGCTTGTGTCGCGCCGGGGGAACGCGCTCATCTTGCGGCGCATCGTGTCGCTAGAGGCAAAGGGCTGCCGCCACCGTTCCGACATCGGCTAACGAATGTAGTGAGCGACTGCCTCGGCCACCTGGTGAGCCAGCAATGGTGCTACCGAGTTGCCAACTTGTGCTTGGACAGAGCTTCGTCTGCCGACAAATGTGAACTCATCTGGGAAGGTGAAAAGTCGCTTCAGCTCCGGCACCCGCAGCCTGCGGTTCTCCCAGTGGAAGGGCCCGACGTTCGGGCCAGGGTGAGCCTGGATCGTCGGCGCGGGCCGGTCCGGAGACAGCTTGAGCAAGAAGGACCAGTACCGGCTCCGCCATTTGAAGACCGGATCGGGATGACCTCGCTCGGCTGTGTAGAAGAGATAGTTGTCACCGGCCGGGATGCCGGGCAGCAGATGGCCCCAACTGCCGCGTACGACCTCTTCTGGTTCAGGGGAGGTGACCAATCCGGCCAGTGCCTGCCCAGCGGTGACGTGGGGGACCTCTCCACCCCCGGTCTGGCGTCGCTCCCAGCTGCCACCGTGGGTTGGTGGCGGGAGTTGCGGCAGGGGAGTTCCCTTAGGGCTGCCGACCACGAAAAGGCGCGGTCGTAGCTGGGGGACGCCATAGTCAGCAGCGTTGAGCACGGCCCACGAGCAGTGGTAGCCGGCGTCGGCGATCTCCTGGAGCAGGCGTTGGAACGCAGGCCTGCTGGCCTTGTTGCGGTAGGTGAGCGCGTAGACGTTCTCCAAGATGAACGCCCGGGGCTTCGCCTCGGCCAGCACCCTGGTGTAAGCCTGGAGCAAGCTCGCATCGGGGTCCAGCCCTGCTCGCTTCCACTCCAGCCAGAATCCTGACTTGGAGAAAGGGGTGCAAGGCGGCCCGCCGACGAGCAGCTCAGGCCGCTCCCGTCCCTTGAGGCCAGCTGCCCTAACAAGTTCCTTGGTAGGGACGTCCAGGATCGACCTTCGGATGACGGGGCTGGTCAACCCGCTGAAGTTCTTCTCCAGCGTGTCGGCGGCATCGTCGTTTATCTCGACCGCCGCCGCGGTGCGGAAGCCGGAGGCCTCCACTCCGAGGTCGAGCCCGCCGGCCCCGGAGAAAAGGGACAAGGCCACCCCGCGGACAGTCATCCGGTCGATCCTGCCAGGTTCCTCGGCGTCAACGGTGGACCAAAGGTCAAGCACGCCGTCAAGGCTAGGAAGCCCGTGTGACCCTCATCCCGCTGCGGCTCCTAGTCCCCCCGGCTGCCCTGCTCCCGGAGGGCCTTTTGGAGCTGGCGCTCGACCGCCTTCGGCACCCGGAACTGGTAGGCGCGCCAGTACCGGTAGAAGTCGGCCTCGGTGCTGAACTCTCCCCGGCCATCTTGCAAGGCGGCCACATCCATGACGGCGCCGATGTACTCCCTGGTGGTGCTCGAACGCTCCTTGGAGGCGATCCGCCACGGTTCGTGAACTAGGAGCTGAAGGTCGCGGACCCGACCCCGGTAGCCGACGTCCAAGCGGTACAGACCAATGATGTCGACATGGCTGGAGTAGTCATCGAAGGGGCGGTACATCCCCGGCCAGCGGATGGTCGGCCACTTGAAGTACGTGTTACCGGTGTAGAGCGTGCAGCGCGACTGGGTCTGGAGCCCCGACTTCTTCAACCTGGCCATTTTGACGTCGACGGCGTGAAAGCCTCCGCCAAACGCTTCCCCGGTGATCTCGAGGTCGGGATAGCTGCGCTCTTGACCTCGCTGGCCAGCGGCGCCGGCGAGGGCCTCCAGGCGTTCGAGGAGGAAGTCGACCAGGGCGACCTCAATGACGTTCGCGAGCGCAGCTGACTCCTTGGGCAACGAGACTAGGTGGCCTCCGTCTTCAAGCTTGGCGGTCAGATCCTGCGGGTTCTGCGCCGTAAGTGGCCAGCTGTGCTCCCCTTGCTCGACGTAGACACCGGCGGGGAGGAACACGAACTCGTCGCACTGTTGGCGAAGCCAGTTCAGGAGGTCGATCGTCTCGGACAACGAGACCACGCTAGGAGGAGTTGACGGATGAATAGTGGACCTCAGCGTCCGTGACTGCTTCGTCGGCCGGGGTCCCTCCAGTGAGCCAGTTCCGCTGCCAGCCGTCGCCGAGCCCGATAGCGCCGCATCTTCTCGCTAGGCGATAGGGGTTCCGCTCGGTCCGGATCCTCATTGAGGCTTTCGATAGCGGCGGCGCGGTCGGCCGGTTTGAGTCCGGAGAGGGCTGAAGCCACGGCTTCCAGATCCAGCCGATGCTCGGCCACGATGGCCGGGTCCGCCGTGTCCGGCCGGTCGGGGGGCTCTCCGGTCTCGACTCTGGCCTGGCGACGCCACTCGGCCTGCACCTCGTGCCAAGCGACCTTGATCGTCCAGTTGGTCCAGCCCGGGATGCCATCAAAAGGCTCCCGCCGACGGAGGGCTCGTTCGGCGGCGACCTGTATGGCGTCGTCGACCGTTGACCGCGGGGCTCCCCGCCGGAGCAGGACCCCTCGGGCCGTCGAGGCCACGTCGCTCCACGCTTCAGCCCAGGTGAGGGATAAATCTCCCTCTTGGGCGAATTCTTCTGTTACCGCGGGCCAACTGGATCTTTGTACTGGCGATGGGTCCGGATCGCCGCCCGTACGCAGGGGACCAGGGAGGGTCGTCGCACGTCCCTCCCAGCCCGGCGGCCGCCTATGCCGCCCTGGTCAGCCGGCCTGCCATCGGACCCCGAGCCTCCCAGCAACTACCAGATCGATCTCGACACCTCCTGTACCCATTCGTCCCTTTTGTCAACCACGGAGAGCAGGCCGATGCCGCCTTGCCGGGTGCCGACCGTCGTACGCTGTGGCATGAGCCGGTCGTCCGTTTTGACCAGGTTGTGGCTCCTTCCGGCGGCGTGCGCGGTCCTGGGTCTGCTGGTGGCGGGCTGCGGCAGCTCCCACCCCCGGTCTGCGGCCCCGGCGACAACGACAACGACCACCGATCCACGGGCGACGGCCGTCCTCTCCGCCTACCGGGCCGCTCAGGCGGCTTTCAATCAGGCGCTGGCCCAGGCAGACCCCGCCTGGCCGGCCTTGGCGCAGACCATGACCGGAGAAGAGTTGCAGTCGGTCCGCCGGATACTGGTCGCGGACCAGATGAATGGGATTGTCGGCCGGGGCGATGTGCAGCTCTACCCAAGGCTCGTGTCCATATCGGGCGACAACGCCGTGGTGCACGACTGCCTCTACAGCTCTTCCGAGTTGGTCTACGCCAAGACCGGAAAGCCCGTACCACCGGTGACGCCGCCCGAACACGACGGGGTGACCGCCGAGGTTCAGCAAGTGGCACCGGAAGTCTGGAAGGTGGCCACCGTGAAGGTCACCGAAGGGAGTTGCCCACCCGGCTACTAACGGCCGGGCTCGTACTAGCGGTCATCAGCGCCGTCCCCGGAACCAGCGCTTGGGCATCCGACTCTCAGGGGCAGTGGTCCACCACCAGCGCGAGTGGCAACGACGGGACAATCACGATCGAGGCGGGACACGAGACGTATTGGACGCCGTCGCCTGGCTCTCCATGGGCCGAAGCCGCCCGACCCGATCCGCCTCCCGGGCCACCGAATCCGAACCAGCCCTATGGCTGCCGTTACGTAGACACCGGCCCGGGCGCCTTGCAGGTCCTCGGTCCGGGGGGCCCCATGCCGGGAAAGTGGGTGGACCCGGTGTGCATGGGCCCGGGGACGATCGATCCGATGCCGGTGATCTGGGTGACGACTGGCAACCAGCCGGCGGCGCCGGCGGTCAACCCGGCGGTGCTGGCACAGCAAGCGGTGTCTCAGTTGCCGTTGCCGGCGCCGACGATCGAGATGGCTCCGCCGCCGGATCGGGACCAGCTGGTGAATGTGTCGAGCTGGCTTTGGGTCGACGCCTCGGCGTGGCGTCCGCTGTCGGCCACTGCGGCAGCTGGGCCGGTGTCGGCGACGGCGACCGCGACCCCGGCCGAGGTGGTGTGGGACATGGGCGACGGCCATTCGGTGACATGCCAGGGCCCGGGCGTCCCGTACGACTCGTCGAACCCGAACGCCACCACGTACTGCTCTTACACCTGGAGGACCAGCTCGGCCGGCCAGCCGAACGGCGCGTACCGGGTGACCGCCACGGTCTACTACCAGGCGGCCTGGACGGCGGCGGGGGCGCCGGGAGGCGGCAGCTTGGGGCTGGTGGCGGGGCCGTCGGCGACGGCGTGGGTGCGGGTGGCGGAGTCCCAGGCGATCAACAACGACCCCAGCTCGTGAGGAAGGAGCGTCCATGGCGGTAGCGACCGAGAAGGTCTCGACCAACGGCAAGGCCACCCATAACGCCCTGCGCCCGGCCGGCCCGGCCCGCTCACCGGTGGCCCGGCGCCGGCAGGTCCCCTGGGTGGTGGCCGGGGTGGTGCTGGTGGTGGGCTGCGCCTTGGCCTTCGCGCTGGCCTCTTTGCGCCTGTCGGGCGGTGAGGAGGTCTTGGCGGTGGCCCAGCCGGTGGCCGCCGGGCAGGTGCTCGCAGCATCGGACCTGCGGGTCGTGCGGGTGTCGCCGGCCGCCGGCCTCCAGCCGGTCCTGGCCGGGTCCGAGGCGGCCATCGTGGGCCGCCCGGTCTCGGTTTCGTTGGTGCCAGGAACGTTGCTGACCCCGGCCGATCTCGGCTCTGCGCCGCCCGGGCCGGCGGGCGCCGACGTGGTGGCCTTGGCTCTCAAGGCCGGCGCCTTCCCACCCTCGGTCGCCGCCGGCGACTCGGTGGCGGTGATCCCGGTGGCCAACTCGGCCTCCGCTGGAACGACGCCCCTAACCGCCAGCGCGTCGCCGGTGTCCGCGGTGGTGGTGGGCGTGCAGCCGGCGCCTCAGGGTTCCAGCGCAGATGAGGTAGTCAGCCTGTCGGTCGACCCCGCCGATGCCGCCACCGTCGCCCGGCTGGGGGCGGCGGGCCAGGCCGTGCTGGTGCAGCTGCCCGCCGGCTCCTCCAGCCCGGGGGCCGGGCAGTGACCGTGGTGGCCCTCGGGGCGGTCCGCTCGGCAGCGGTGACCACGACCGCCGTCGGGCTGGCCTCGGTGTGGCCGGGCGAGGGAAGGCGGGTGGTTGTCGAGGCCGACCCGGCGGGAGGAACCCTGGCCGCGGCGGCCGGGCTGGCCGCCGAGCCGGGATTGGTCAGCCTCGCCGCGGCGGCGCGCCGCCAGTCGGACCCGGAGCTGGTCTTCGCCCACGACCAGGCCCTGGCCGGCGGAACACCGGTGGTGCCTGGCCCGCCAGGGGCGGAGCAGGCCCGCTCAGCTCTGTCGATGCTCGGGCCGCTCCTCGCCGGGCTCGGAGACCTGGACGGGCTGGCCCTGGTCGACTGCGGCCGGCTCGATCCCCCCGCACCGCCCGGCCCGTTCGACACCGCCGATATCTCGGTACTGGTGTGCCGGCCGCAGCTGGCCGACCTCAACTCCCTGGCCGCCTTCCTGGCCGCCCGGCCGGACACGGCCCGCACGGTCGTGCTGGTGGGCGCCGGCCCCTACCCGCCGGGAGAGATCGCTGACACCCTCGGGGTGGAGGTAGTCGGGCACCTGCCGTGGGACCCTGAGGCGGCCGCGGCGTTGGCCACCGCCTCGCCGGCGTCGCGCCGGTTGACCCGGGCTCCGCTCGTGCGGGCGTTACGCAGCCTGGCCGAATCCTTGGACGCCCGGCTCCCGCAGAGCGCGGCACCCCCCGGCGAACAGCCGGACGGGATTGAGAAAACGGACCTGGCGGAGGCAGCCCGATGAGCCCCGACCGGGAGCTCGTCGAGCGGCTCCGCTCGAAGGTGCTGGCCGGCTTGTCCGAGCGCCGCCGGGCCGACGAGGCGGCCGGCCGGGCCGGGCTGGGCGGCCCCGACGAGCAGGCGCTCGGCCGGGCATTAATCGCTGAAGCGCTCGACGCCGAGGCCCGCGCTGCTTTGGCCGCCGGGCGCCCGGCCCGCTCCGCCGCCGAGGACGACGAGCTGGCCCAGGAGGTCTTCGACGCACTGTTCCGCCTCGGCCGCCTGCAGCGGCTGCTGGACGACCCATCGATCGAGAACATCAACGCCAACGGCGCCGACTGTGTATGGGTCCGCTACGCCGATGGGCGCCGCGAGCGGGTCGATCCCATCGCCGCCTCCGACGAGGAACTGGTCGAGCTGGTCCGCAACGTCGGAGCCCGCTTGGGCCTGGGGGAGCGCCGCTTCGACCTGGGCTCACCAAGGCTGTCCCTGCAGCTTCCCGATGGGTCCCGGCTGTTCGCGGTGATGGCCGTCTGCGCCCGGCCGTCGGTGGCCATCCGCCGGCACCGCTACTTGAAGGTCACCTGCGACGACCTGGTCGGCATGGGCTCGATCGACCTGGCCCTGCGCGAGTTCTTCCGGGCCTTGATGCTGGCCCGCAAGTCCTGCGTGATCTGCGGCGGCACCGGCGCCGGTAAGACGACCCTGCTCCGCGCTATGGCTGCCGACATCCCCCCGTGGGAGCGCCTGGTCACCATCGAGGACTCCCTGGAGCTGGGCCTGGACCGCTTCCCCGACCTGCACCCCGACGTCGTCGCCCTCGAAGCACGCGAACCCAACCTGGAAGGCGAGGGGGCGATCAGCCTGGCTGAGCTTGTCCGCTGGGCGCTGCGCCTCTCCCCCGACCGGGTCATCGTGGGCGAGAGCCGGGGCGAGGAGGTCCTGGCCCTGCTCAACGCCATGTCCCAGGGCACCGACGGGTCGATGACCACCATCCACGCCTCCAGCTCCAAAGGAGCCTTCTCCAAGCTCGCCACCTACGCCGTGCAGGCCCCCGAGCGCCTCCCACTGGAGGCCACCAACCTGCTGGTGGCCAACGCCGTCGACTTCGTCATCCACCTGGCCCAGGACCACGCCGGGCGGCGCTTCGTGTCCTCGGTGCGGGAGGTCACCGACGCCGACGGCCCGGTCGTGGTGTCCAACGAGGTGTTCCGCCCCGGACCGGACGGCCGCGCCGTGCCCGGCGTGCCGATGCGGAACGAGACCACCGACCAGCTCGTCGAGGTGGGCTTCGACCCGGACCTGCTGGAGCGCCCCGGCGGGTGGTGGGCCACGTGAGCGGCCTGGGCGCCGCCCTGGGCGCCGGGGTCGGCTTGGGCGTAGTCCTGGTGCTGGCCGGCCTGCGGGGCGCAGCGGTGCGGCCGGCCCGGCCGGCCCGGTCCCTGCCCGCCCGGCTGGAAGGCCGGGCCGGGTGGCTGGCCGGCGCGGTCGGCGCCGCCGTGCTGGTGGGGGCGGCGACGGGTTGGCCGGTGGCCGCGCTGTTGGCCGGGGCGGGGGTGTGGGCGATCCCCAAGCTGTTCGTCGAGTCCAAGGAGCAGTCAGCGGTCATCGCCAAGGTCGAAGCCGTGGCCGGCTGGGCCGAGATGCTCAGAGACACCATGGCCGGCGCGGCGGGCCTAGAGCAGGCCATCGCCGCCAGCGCCCCGGTCGCCCCCCTCCCGATCCGGGCCGAGGTGGCCAGGCTGGCAGCACGGGCTGAACGCGAGCGTCTCGGGCCGGCGCTGCGGGCCTTCGCCGACGACCTGGCCGACCCGACCGCGGATCTGGTGGTAGCCGCGCTGCTGCTGGCCGGCGAGCACCAGGCCGGACGGCTGGGCGAGCTGCTGGGCAGCCTGGCCGCCTCGGCCCGGGACCAAGCCACCATGCGCCTGCGGGTGGAGGCGGGACGGGCCCGAACCCGCACCTCGGTCAAGGTGATCGTGGGGGTCACCTCCGGCCTGGCCCTGTTCCTGGCCGTGCTCAACCACGGCTATCTCGCCCCCTACTCCAGCCCCACCGGCCAACTCGTGCTCGGCCTGGTCGGCTGCCTCTTCGCCGCCGGCTTCGCCTGGCTGGCCCACATGGCCCGCCCCGCCCGACCCGCCCGGCTCCTTCGCGCCGAGCCGGCCCCCGCCGTGGGGGCCCGACCGTGATGGGCCCGCTGGTGCTGGGAGCCGGCGCCGGCACCGGGCTGCTGCTGGTGGCCCGCGGCCTGGCCCCGCCCCGCCCCAGCCTGGCCGAGTCCCTAGCCCAGCTGCGCCGTCTCCCCGAGCCCGCCCCGCTCCTCGCCGACACCGAGCAGGTCGGTATGGCCGCTCGCCTCGGGGCACCGCTGGCCCGCCTGCTGCTGCGCGCCGGGGCCGGGTCGCTCCTATGGCGGCGGGTCCGCGCCGATCTGGCCGTGCTCGGCCGCAGCCTTGAGCGCCACATGGCCGAGAAGGCGGCCCTGGCCGTCGTCGGCCTAGTCCTGGCCCCGGCGTGCGCCACCACCCTCGCCCTGGCCGGCCTGGCCCTACCGCTGTCCATCCCCGCCTGGGCGGCGCTGGCCTGCGCGGCAGGCGGGTTCTTCCTGCCCGATGTGGGCATCCACGCCGAGGCCGCATCCCGCCGGTCCGACTTCCGCCACGCCCTGTCCGGCTTCTTGGACCTGGTGGTCATCGCCCTGGCCGGCGGCGGCGGGGTGGAGACCGCCCTGGCCGATGCCACCGGTATCGGCGACGGCTGGGCCTACGACCGCCTGCGTGCCTGCCTGGACCGGGCCCGTCTGGCCCGGGAGAGCCCGTGGGCCGCCCTCGACCGGCTGGGGGTCGAGCTCGGCGTGGCCGAGCTAGGGGAGCTGGCCGCCAGCGTCGGCCTGGCCGGCTCCGAGGGCGCCAAGGTCCGCGCCTCCCTGGCCGCCAAGGCCGCCTCCCTGCGCTCCCACCAGCTGGCCGAGGCCGAGACCGCCGCCCAGGCCGCCACCGAGCGCATGAGCCTGCCCGTCGTCTTGCTGTTCGCCGGCTTCCTGTGCTTCGTCGGCTTCCCGGCCATCGAACGGGTCCTCGCCGGCCTCTGAGCACCGATCGACATGGACCAACCCCATCCACCCACCAAAGGAGAAGGAGAAATGAAGTGATCTTCGAGCTGGAAGCCCTCCGCCGCATGATGAGCATGCTGGCGGCCCGCCTGTCCTACATACGGGCCCATCCCGACGACGGATACTCGACCGAGGCCGTCATCGTCATCGCCCTACTAGTGGCCATGGCCGTCACCGCCGTGGGCGTCATCGCCGCCAAGGTGATCTCCACAGCCCACAACATCTCCACCGGCGGCAGCTGAGCCGCCTGCCCGGTGAGACACACCCGGAAGGGCGGGCGCCGTGGCGAGGCTGGATCGGCCAGCGCCGAGCTGGTGGTCGCCACCCCGCTGCTGTTGCTGCTGGTCCTCGGGGTGATCCAGTTCGCCCTCTGGCAGCACGCCAGCCACGTCGCCCAATCCGCCGCCCAACAGGGCCTAGCCGCCGGCCGGGTCCAGGGAGGGACCGAAGCCTCAGCCACCGCCCAGGCGACCGCCCTTCTCGACCAGACCGGCTCGGGGGTGCTCGTACATCCGAGCATCACCGCAACCCGAGACGCCCTGACCACCACCGTGGTGGTCTCCGGCCAGGCCGAAGGGATCATCCCGTTCCTCTCCCTGCCGGTCCGCTCCACCGCAGCCGGGCCCACCGAGCGCTGGACCACCCCGGCCACAGGACAGGGCCCGTGACACGACACCGCCGTCGCGCCCGGGACGAGACCGGCTCGGCCACCGCCGAGCTGGCCATCCTCACCCCGCTTCTCATCTTGTTCCTGCTCCTCGTGGTCGCCCTAGGACGGCTCTCGGGAGCCCGGGGCGAAGTCGACGGCGCCGCCGCCCAAGCCGCCCGGGCCGCCTCCATCACCCGCGACCCGTCGGCGGCCACCCTCGCCGCCCAACAGACAGCCGCCGCCTCCCTGGCCTCCGAGCACCTGACTTGCGCCCACCTCGGCGTCGCCGTCGACACCGCCGCCTTCGCCCCCGGCGGCACCGTCGCCGTCACCGTGTCCTGCACCGTCGGCCTCTCCACCCTCACCGGCCTGCACCTGCCCGCCACCAGGACCCTCACCGACCGCTTCGTCGAGCCCATCGACACCTACCGGAGCGCCACACCTTGACCCCCAGCGCCACCAGGCGAACCGGGGCGGGCCGGGGCGAAGAGGGGATGGTGACCGCCTTCGTCGTGATCTTCGCCTTCGCCCTCATCCTGGTGGCTGGCCTGGTCATCGACGGAGGGCTCACCCTGGCGGCGCGCATCCAAGCCATCGACGAAGCCCAAGCGGCGGCGCGCGCCGGCGCCCAGCAGATCAACCTGGCCGTCTTCCGCTCCGACGGCCAAGTCATCCTCGACCCGGCCCGAGCCACCCAAGCCGCCCAGGCCTACCTCGCTACCACCGGACATGCCGGCACGGTCACCGTCGAGGGCGACCGGGTGCAGGTGGCGGTGCGGATCACCCAGCCCATGCAGATCCTCGAGGTGGCCGGCATCGGCAACCTCACCGTGGTCGGCCACGGCGCCGCCACCGCCGAGGAAGGCGTCACCGCCCCCAACCAGAACGGAGCAGCCCCGTGAGCCGCGCCGCGGCCCTGCTCAAAGGTGTCCTCGCCCTCGCCGCCCTGGTGGGGTTGGCAGCCGGCGTCCCCTGGGCGCTGGTCCACTTCGTCGGCTGGCCCCTCCCGCACGCACTTCCCACCTGGGCTCAGCTGCGTTCGGGTCTCACCCAGCACGGCATCGCCGATGCCACCCTGCTCAAGGCGCTGGCCTGCGTGGTCTGGGCCGCCTGGGCACTCCTCGTCATCTCCCTCGCGGTCGAGACGCCCGCCGCGGTGAGGGGACGGATCGGCCGGCCGATCCGGGCGGCCGGGCCCCTCCAACCGATAGTCGCCCACCTCGTCGCCGCTGTGGCCATAGCCGCCCTGTCGCTGTCGGCCCGCCCCCAGCCCGCCCCCCGGCCCCTACACATCTCGCTGCAGCCGGCCACCGGCCAGCTCACCCCGGCGGCCGCCCTCGCCGCCATGGATCTCCACGCCTCCATACGGCCGGACGGCGCTCCACCGATCCCGCCATCTCTCGACGGGGGGATGTCGAGCTACCTCGTCCAGCGCAACGACACCCTCTGGGGCATCGCCCAATCACAGCTCGGAGACCCGCTGCGCTGGCGGGAGCTGTTCGAACTCAACCAGGACCGCCCCCAGCCCGACGGTTCCGCCCTCACCGACCCCCACTGGATCCGCCCCGGCTGGACCCTTATCCTTCCGGCCCAAACGCCGACACCGCAGAGCGCCCCTGCGACGCCGCCAGCCGCGCGATCGCTCCCGCCCGCACCGTCGGTACCGCCGCCCTCGCCGCCTGCCACCACCGAGCCTGCCGCGCCATCGGCCCGGTCGCCCCTCACAGTCCCGGCCGGCGGCGGCGAGCACAGCCCGTCGGTTCCCAGCAACGGCTCCCATGCCGAGCCCGACCGACCGGGGCCACCGGCCGCGGTGAGCCTGCCCGACGGGGCGGTAGTATCGGGCGCTTTCGCCGCCGGGGTGCTCTCCGCTGTGGCCGTAGGCCGGTTGCGCCGCCGCCACGGCCACCAACCCAACCTCCCCGAGGCGGGACGCTGCCTCGCCGCCCCACCGCTGGGGCCGACCATCCGCCGCCTCGCCTCCGCCTTGGCCCGAGACGAGGAGCCGCCCGCCCCCGGAGCGCCCTCCCCGCAGGACAGCGAAGAGGCCAGGGTCGTTCCGGACCTCATCGACGTGGCCGAGATCGATGGCCGCCCGATCACAGCCCGGCTGGCCGTCCTGTCCGGTGTGGCCGTCGCCGGCGCAGCAGCCGACGACGTCGCCCGCGCCTGGCTCGCCGCCCTCCTCACCCGGGCCGGGCCTCTGGCCGCCGAGGCCATGGCGGCCACGGCCACGCTGCAACGGCTCCTACCTGGCCTCGGCGAGACCCCGGGCCTGCGCCCCGCCACCGACTCTGCTTCCCTCGTGCGCGCCCTCGAAGCCGAGATCCTCGCCCGCACCCGCCTCCTGGCCGACGCCGACGCCAACGACGACGTCTCCTACCGACGCGCCCACCCAGCCGAACCCCTCCCCGCCCTGCTGTGCCTGGCCGAGAACCTCGACCCCCACCTTCAGGCCCGCCTGGTCGCCAACCTGACAGCCGTCCCCAGGCTGGGGATAACCGTCATCTTCCTCGCCGACACGCCCGGCGCCGCCGGCCGGCTGAACCTCGAAGGCCGGACGGTGATCAGCGCCGAGCCCGCCGACAAGTTCGGCTGGCTGGCCGGCGCCTCGCTATTCGCCCTGCCCGCCGGAGATGCCCTCGACGTGCTGCGAGTACTCGCCGACGCCGAGTTCCGACCCACCAGCGACGCCGACCCGGAATGGACCGAAGTCATCGACCGCATGGAGCACCCCAGCCCCCCGGCCGAACCCTGGCCCGAACCGGCGCCGGCCGCCCAAGGCGCCGAGCAGCCGGTACGGGTCGACGCATTCGGCCCCCTCACCATCACCGTGGCCGGCACCACCATCAGCCGCGGCCTCCGCAGCGCCGCCAAAGAACTGCTCCTCTACTACCTGCTCCGCCCAGAAGGCGCCACCGTCGAGCAAGCCGTCGAGCACCTCTGGCCCGACACCGACCCCAAGCTCGTCCACCGCCAGTTCTGGACCCCGGCGTCCAACCTGCGCAGCCGGCTCCGCCAGCACCTAGGAACCGACATCGAGTCGAAGATCCTCGACCAGACCGGAGAGGTGTACCGCCTCGCCCCCGACGTCGTCGGCGCCGACCTGTGGGACTTCCAGGCCGCCCTCGCCGACGCAGCCCGCGCCGGTGACGACGCCGAGGCAGCCCGCGCCGCCCTGCGCCGAGGCGTCGAGGCCTACCGCGGTGACCTGGCCGAAACCTCCGGATGGATCTGGCTGGAGCCGGCACGCGAAGACCTGCACCGCCGCGCCGTCGACGCCCACCTCCGGCTCGCCGAGCTCGAAGAGGCCGGCGGCAACACCGCCGCCGCTGAAGCGGTCCTGGAAAAGTTGATCGACCTGGACCGCTACGCCGAAGAGCCCTACCGCCGCCTCATGTCAATCCAAGCCGGGCAACGTCGCAGCGACGCCGTCAAGGCCACCTGGCGTCAGCTCCAGCGCCGCCTCATCGAGCTCGACCTCGACCCTGACCCGGCTACCGCCCGCCTCTACCGGAGCCTGGTCGCCGAGGAGCCGGCCGCCTGAAGACACCGCAAGGCGGCGATGCCAAGGGCGGTGCCGGGCACCTGGCCCGCATAGAACTACATGGTTGTAACCTGGGGAGATGTGAGCAGCGCGCCGGCACCCCCGGGTTTCCTTCAGTCAGACCGACCGACCGTCTACCTGGACCAGTGGGTGTGGATTCGACTGGCAAGCGTCCTGCTCGGCAGGCCACGCGAGAAGGCCGACGCCCGCCTCCTCGAGGCCCTGCTCGCCGCCTCACAAGCCGGGGTGGCGTTCCCCCTTTCGAGCACCCACTACATTGAGACCTCTGGGATCAAGGACCCAGCACAGCGGCTAGCCCTGGCCGACGCGATGGGCCGGGTGTCGCACTTCCGAACCCTGCGTTGTCGCCGTGCGCTGCTGCGCGAGCAACTGCTGGTGGCAATGCACGAACATTTCGGACGCCCAATGTTCCGCCCGAAGCCTTCGGACCCGCTAGGCCTCGGTGTGCACTGGGCGTTCCTCGGCAAGGAGAGCCTGATGGGGATCTATTCGACCGAGACACGCGAGCCGGTCGTCTCAGAAGCTGTCGGTGGCGAGATGCTCTGTCGTTGGAACCAGTGGACCCAGATCCACCTGATGGCCGGTCCCCCCGATGATGAGGTCCCTCGCATGCGCGAGCACTACGGGTACGCGCCGGAGAAGGCGCACGACGCCGGCACGGACCGTCTCGCGTTCGAGCAATACTTCGAAGCGATGACCAAGGAGGAGCCGGTATCAGCGGCCGAGATGAGGTTGCGGGTACAGGCACGTGAGGTCATTCATGAGAACCTGGACCTGATCGTCGAGATCTTCGATGAGTTCGCCATGCCCATCCGGAACTTGAGCGGTGGCTTCGATAAGGAATCCGCCCGGGCCCGCAAGTTCATAATGGGCTTCTTCGACTCGATGCCAAGCGTCCGCGTCGCGGTGGACGCCAAGCTTGGCGTCTACTGGGACCGCCAGAAGCCATGGGCGCAGGGCGACGTCTACGACACCGACGCCGTGGCGATAGCTGTGCCGTACTGCCATGTCGTCGTGCCCGACGGAGCCGCCGCCGACGCGCTGGTCCGCCGGAAGACCGGTCACCGTACCGGCACCGTCGTCACCAAAAAGCTCGACGAGTTCATGGAGGAGCTTCCCGAGCTTGCCAGCGGGCGCGCCAACTCCCAGACCCCAGCGGATGGGACCGGGTGTGCCCCGGAGTCGGTTGGAACCCAACTGGCCCCGAGAAGATGGCTCGAACCGCGTGACCGATCCGGAGGGTCGGCCGATCCTCGACCAGTTCAACCTGGTCGTCACCGACATGGAGGCGACCGTCGCCTTCTACCGGCGCCTCGGGCTGAGCATCCCCGACACCGACCCGGAGTGGCAGCCCCACCATCGCAACGCCCAGAACCCGGGCGGGATCGATCTGGACTTCGACAGCGTCTCCTTCGCCCGCCACTGGGACAAAGGCTGGCGCGGCGGTATGGGGGTGCTCGGCTTCAAGGTCGACTCCCGCGAGCGGGTGGACGAGATCTACGCCGATCTGACCGGGGCGGGATACGCCGGCCAGCAGGCGCCCTATGACGCGTTCTGGGGGGCCCGCTACGCCGTGGTACAGGATCCCGACGGCAACCCGGTCGGGATCATGAGCCCCATCGACCCCGAACGTCGCGGAGATCCGGGTTTTCCCTGACAGCGATGCCGAAACAGATCAAAGGGAACGCATCGCGAAAGCCGCCCGAACCGGCGGCCGGCCACTCCGACATCGACTGCTGGTTCGACCGCCAAGTGCCCCACCTGCAGCCGATCGTGCGGCGCCTGGACGAGTTGATCCGAGCGACGATCCCTGGCCTCCAATATGCGGTCAAGTGGAAGCGGCCCTACTACGGCCTGGCGGACCTCGGCTGGGTCATAGAGCTGGCGGCCTACGACGTCTCGGTGAACGTCGTTTTCCTCGGCGGTGCCGACTTCGGCTCTCCGCCGCCTCTGGGGACCACCGGGCGGACCCGGTACGTCAAAGTCACGATCGTGGACGACGTGGACACCCCGGAGCTACAAGGCTGGATCAAGGAGGCAGGCAAGACTCCGGGCTGGAGGTAGGGCGGCAGATGACCGCGACGGTTGGCCGCCGCCGCGCCGCTCCGGGGCTGATGCTCAGGCGTCGGAGAAGGCGGTCAAAACTCAGCTGGGAGGCCAGTCACGCCCATGTAAGTCGTCGTGCCCACCACGATCTCGGGCCCTGATGAGCGATCACCTCGCAACGAGGACCCCGGGCGGCTGAGGGGCCACGGCCCGCCAGGACACCGCGCCGCCCGAGCCGCCATAGCGGCGAATTACAATCCCGGGGTGGCGCTTGGAGGGCGCCGCCGGGTCCGCGGGAAGGACTGAGTCCACCTCCGAGCAAACGAGCAACCTTTGGTGCTGTGGCCTCTTCCTCGGCCTGAGCAGCGGACCGCAGGCGAAGGAGGGAGTCGCCATGTCCGAATCGCTTCCCGAACGGCCTGACCTCGGCCAGCTGCGCCGCCGGGCCAAGGAGCTGCGCGATGCCGCCCGCAGCGGCGACCAGGCCGCGCTGGCCCGCCTCGCCGCCCACCACCCGACGCCCGGCCAACGCGGGATGACCCTGGCTGCGGCCCAGCTGGTGATCGCCCGCGAGCTCGGCTTCTCGAGCTGGCCCCGGCTTAGAGCGGCCGTCGAGGCGGCTGTCTCGGGCCGCCCGGATGTCTCGGACCTGGTGGCGGCGGTGATCGACGGCCGCCACCGCCGAGCATCCGAGATCTTGGCCGACGATCCAGGCATCTGCGGGCGGGACCTGCGAGCGGCGGCGGTACTGGGCGACGCCGCCGCGGCCGCCGACCTCGTCGCCGCCGACCCGATAGCCGCAGTCGCCGTCGACGAGGAGCGCGGCTGGCCGCCGCTGCTTTACGCCTGCTACTCGACCTGGCACCACTTCGATCCCTCGGCGGCCCAAGGTCTGGCCCAGGTGGCCCGGCTGCTCATCGACGCTGGGGCCAGCCCCGATACCAACGACGGCGGCCGCCCCCGCTACCGCTCGGCCCTCAAAGGGTCGGTGGAGGCCAGCAACCCGGCGGTCACCGAGGTCCTGCTGGCGGCCGGAGCCCATCCCGACCCTGGCCAGCCCATCGTCGAGGCGATCGGGCGTGGCGATCACCGATGCCTCCGGCTACTTCTCGCCCACGGCGCCCGGGTGGAGCGGACCTGGGCGGTGGGCGCAGCCGTCGACCGTGACGACGCCGGGGCCCTGGCGCTGCTGCTCGACGCCCTGGCGGCGGCGGGGGCCCCGGTCGACCAGATCGCCACCGAGGCGCTGCCCGACGCGGCGGCCAAAGCCTCCCTGGAGGTGGTGGCGGCGCTGCTCGCTGCCGGCGCCCGGCCCGATTCCGCCGCCGAGGGGGTGTCGGCGCTGCGCCTGGCCGTGCGGGCCGGAAGGCCTGACATCGCCGCCCGGCTGGGAAAGGCCGGCGCGGCCGACGACGCCACCGAGATCGACCGGTTCCTGGGCGCCTGCCGCTCCGCCCAGCGGGCCCGGGCCGAGCAGCTCCTGGCCGCCCACCCCGACCTGTTGGAGCGGATGACCGACGACGACCGGGCGGCGCTCGTCGACGCGGCCGCGACCGGACCGGCCGACGCCGTCGCCTTGATGCTCGACCTCGGCTTCCCCGTCAACGCCCGCAAGGATGGCGAAGCCGCGCTGCACAACGCCGCTTATCACGGCAACGCGGAGGCGGTCCGGGTCCTTCTGGAGAAAGGCGCGGACATCGACGCCCGCGACGAAAACTTCGACGGCACGCCACTGGGTTTCGCCACGGTCGGCAGCGGCGAGCAGGCCGGCCGCGACGGCGACTGGATCCGCACCGTGCGCATGCTGGTCGAAGCCGGCGCCTCTACTACCGGCGTATGGCTCCCGGACAAGCCGCCCTCCGAGGAGGTCGCCGAGACCCTCCGCAGCTACGGCATCCGCCCAGACCAATCCGGCGGCGAAGAAGCCCCGGACGACCCGCCGGCAGCGCCATCCCCGAAAACGAGCGGTGTCATGGCCGACATCGCGGAGGCCCTCGAAGCCGCCCACCGCTACGGCGACCTCGAACTGCTCGGGTCGCTCCTGCACCCGGAGGTCCGCTGGACCGGATATTGCACCAACAAAGACCAGGTGCTCGATTGGTACCGGTCGCTCCTCGCCGAGGGGACCCAGGCCACGGTGGACAGCGTCGAAGTGGACGGCGACGCGGTGATCCTCGGGCTCAGCGTCACCCGGACCGCCGAAGGGGCACGCCCCGCTCCCGCGCAGCGCCTCTACCAGGTGTTCACCGTGTCGGGCGATCAGATCGTCGACATCCACGGCTACCCGGACCGCGCCGGCGCGCACGCCCGGCCGACGCCCCCGCAACCGAAGCAGCGGTGAAGACGATCGGCCTGCTCGGCGGGATGAGCTGGGAGTCCTCCGTCGAGTACGAACGGATCATCAACTCTGAAGCCCGGCGGCGCTTGGGTGGCGCGCACTCGGCGAGGCTGGTCGTGATCTCATACGACTTCGCCGACATCGAACACCTGCAAAGCCAAGGGCGATGGGAGGAGGCCGCCGACCTGCTCGCCGAGGGTGCGACCCGCCTGGAGCGGGCCGGCGCCGAGGTGATCCTGCTGTGCACCAACACCATGCACCGGGTGGCCGACGCTATCGAACGAGCCGTCTCGGTGACCTTCGTCCACATCGCCGACGCCACCGGGGTGGCCATCGACCGGGCCGGGATCGCCACGGTGGGGCTGCTGGGCACCCGCTACACCATGGAGGACGGCTTCTACCGTGACCGCCTCCAGCAGGGCCGCGACCTACGGGTCATGGTCCCCACCAGCGGGGACCGCGACATCGTCCACCGGGTGATCTACGACGAACTCGTGCGGGGCGAACTCAACCCCCGCTCCCGGCAGTCCTACCTCGGGGTCATCGACCGCCTGCGGGCGGCCGGAGCCCAAGGCGTGATCGCCGGCTGCACCGAGATAGAGCTTCTGGTCACACAGGCCGACATCGGCGACCTGGCGTGGTTCCCGACGACCCGCCTGCACGCCGTAGCGGGTCTCGACGCCGCCTTGGCCCCGTGACCGGCCGGGGGATCGACCTGCGCCCGATGGCCCCAGACGACCTCAACCTGGTCCGCCGCTGGCTCGCCGAACCCGGGGTGGCCCGCTGGTTCCTGGCCGGGTCATCCATCGAGGACGAGTTGGCCGATATCAGGCGAGCAGTCGAAGGCGAAGAGCCGACCGAGGTCCTCCTGGCCTCCCGGGACGGACGCCCGGTGGGCTGGTGCCAGTGGTACCGGTGCTCCGACTACCCAGACCATGCCGCCGGCGTCGGCGCCGAGCGCGGCGATGTCGGCATCGACTACGCCATCGGCGAAGCCGGAGAACGGGGTCGCGGTCTTGGCACCGCGCTTGTCGCCGCTCTGGTCGACCACATCCGACGCCTCCATCCCGGCGCCGGCATCACCGCCGACCCCGAGGCGTCCAACGCCGCGTCACGCGCCGTTCTCGAACGGAACGGGTTCATCCTCGTCGACGAGCGCCAGGTGCCCACCGAGCCGACGAGGGACGTCATGGCCATATATCGGCTGCCACCCGACCGACGACAGCCAAAGGCGTGAAGCCTCTTTGTCGTTAGGCGCTCGGTCGGCGGCAGGGAGTAAAGCGCACCTGAAGGAGGAAGGCGTCTCGCGGTCGTCACCTACACGGGCGTGATGGCCTCGAGCCTGGACAGGCTGGCCTTCATGGATTCGATCACTGAGTTGGTGCCGTTGATCCAGGCCCCACCGTCGGCGAGGAGGTCGTCCGATAGGGGGCCGAGGTCGAGTACCTCAGTGACCACGGTGGCGTCGTCGCCGTCTGGCGTGAGGATGTAGCCCCAGCGGTACCCGGCGGGGATACCTACCTTGGCAGGATCGTCATTCTCGGCTCGGGATGGGTCGCCGGGAGCGGGGGTCCAGAAGATGCGGCGGTCTGGCTCGAACTCGACCACGTAGTTGAGCATGAGGTAGTCGTCTCCGAGCCGGTGCATCTTCATCGTGAAGGTGTCGCCCCCGCCGGATATCGAGCGATCCTCGATCGCTCCCCGGAGCATGCCTGAGCCGTCGAAGTCGATGTGACGTCGCGGGTCGGCCAGGATCTTGAAGATGGAGGTCGCTGGCGCCTCGATGCGGTGTGAGACCTCGACGCGCTTGTGTTCGCCTGGCATGGTCATCGCCGCACCGGGTAGCGGAGGTGCAGCGCCCGCTTGCCTTGGACGACGGTCGGGTCCTCGAGGAGGATGTGGCCTCCGACGAGTTCGCCGAAGTAGCGGACGCCTGTCCCGAACAGCACGGGGACCAGGCTGACGTAGATCTCGTCGACGAGGCCGAGGTTCAGGGCCTGCTGGATGATGTTGGCGCTGGCGATGGTGGTGAACTTGTCGCCAGCAAGGTGCTTCGCCGTGGCGACTGCGTCTTCGACGCTGCCGGTGAAGGTGGTCCGGGGGAAGCGCTCGCTGACGCTCTCCGGAGGCGGCCGGTGGGTGACGACGACGACCGGGGCGCCGGCCGGGTGGTTGTCACCCCAACCGTGGCCTGGTCGAATAGGCGCCGTCCGGCGATGATCGCCCCGCAGCCCGTAGTCAGCTCGGCCAGCATCGCGGCACTGGCAGGATCGGTCGAGAAGCTCATGGTCGCCTGGCCGCTGGGGACCACGACGTCTCCGGCCCAGTACCAATCGAACAGCTCGGCGGGGTGGTCGTCCGGTTGGGCGACAAAGCCGTCCAGGGACATGCACATGTGAGTCAGCACTCTGGCCATGGCCATATGACTTAGCCGAGGCGGCTGAATCATCGGGCAGTTCTCCCTCCGTGGCTGGCACTGGGGCGGCCCGACGCGAAACGGTCCCGGGTATCTCACCCCGACGGGCGGCTGAATCCGACCACGGTGTCGCCACCCCAGGTCGCTCCCACCGTTGAGGGGAAAGGGTCGACTCGGACGGAGGCACCGACGTGGGGGGCGTCGACCATCTCGGCGGGGCCGACGACTAGGCCGACGTGGGTGACGTCAGCCGGCCCGCCCCCAAAGAACACTAGGTCACCCGGAAGCGTCGGGGCCCCGGCCGGCAGCGGGGGGCCGGCGTTGAACTGGGCCTGCGCCGTGCGGGGCAGGTCGACGCCGGCGGCCCGATAGGCGGCTTGGACCAGCCCGGAGCAGTCGAAGCCGACCCCGGGTGTTTCGCCGCCCCATATATATGGTGTGCCGACCTGGGCGAGGGCCCAGTCCGCGGCAATGCCGCCTGCTCCGGCTTTGGCCGTCCCGCCGGCCTGCTCTTGCGTGTAGGTCTGGGAGAGGGTGAGGACTTGGGTGACGTAGGTGCCGGAGTGGTTGTAGGCGAACACGGCGCCGGCAAGGTCGCCGCCGTTCCGGCCACCGTTGGCGCACAGGTCCCGGGCGGCGGCGTAGGCGGCGTCGACCGGGTCGTAGGGGCTGGGCGGGTCGGCCCCGCCGGGGGGTATTGGCCAGGCATAGGCGGCGAAGGTGGCCGGTTCCATCTGCAGGGGTCCTTCGGCACCGGCGGGGTTGGCACCGGAGCGCACGCCGGGCAGGGTGGATGTGCCGCTGGCGGACTCGACGGTGCCGACGGCGGCGAGGACGGTCCAGGGCAGGCCCGGGCAGGTGGCGGCGGCTTGCTGGTAGAGGCCGAGCATGGAGCCGGGGATCTGGGCCAGCGGGCCGAGGAAGGGGATGGGCATGCCGCCGCCGCCGGTTCCGGGGATGAGGGAGGCGACCGCGGCGCCGGCCGCCCCGGCCGCCAGCACCACCGCGGCCACGATGGCTCCGGCGACCCAGGCCAGGCGGGAGCCGGTCGAGGTGCCGCTCATCTGGTTCCGGGTAGTTGGCCGCCGCCGAGGGCTGCGAGGTCGATGAGCCGCCGCCGGCCCACGTCGGCGCCGCTAGAGCCGGAGTCGACGGGAAGCCAGAGCTGATTGGCTGGCGACCGTCCGGGGCCGAGGGCGGCGGCGGTGGCGACCGGGACGTCGGGATGGCGCAGCGCCTTGCAGGCTTCGGCTTCCCGGCGGGGGCTGGGGAAGTCGAACAGGACGGGGATGCGCCGGCCGGTGGCGGCGAAGAGGCGGGCGTAGCGGTCGGCCTTGTCGGCTAGGCGGGCGGTGGGCTCGGTGCCGGTGTCGTGCTCGAGGAGGAAGGCGACCCTCCGGTCGGTCTCGGCCCATACGGCGTAGCCGTCGGGGCGGACGAAGTCCCCCCACGCGGCGGCGCAGCGCCGGGCCGGCCACCACAGCACCAGCTCGGAATCGGCCTGGTGTCGGGCGGTGGCGAGGAGGGAGCAGAAGAAGCCGTTGACTCCGACCAGGTGGCGGAGCTGGCTGTTGGCGGCCAGGGCTACGGCCTTGTCCCGCCGCCAGGGAAGCTCGGTGACGTCGACGCCGCGCTCGGCGGCGAGGACGGCGGCGCCGAGGGAGTCGAGGATCCAGTGGTGCGGTGCCGAGCCTCGTCCGGAGGCGACGAGGGGCCGGAACCGGTCGAGGATGCGGAGCTGGTAGAGCTGCTCCAAGCGGAAGCGTGTTCTTCTCTGGCTGGTGAAGCCGACTTGCTCGATCTGATGGGTGGTGAGCACTTGGTGGTCGAGGAGCAGGCGGCACAGGTAGCGGTCCCGTTCGGTGAGGCGGCTGGCGGCTTCGAGCACCAGCGAGTCGTCGACTCTCCGCCGGGCGGCGCTAGCCACAGAACCCCCCTGTATGTCGGGGGTTCCACCGGACCGGGCACCAGCGCCCTGACCGGCTGGTTGAGCAACCCCGTCCCGGTCCGTTCTGGGCGGATCGGTGATGGGACGCGGATCGGATCGGCATCGGATCGGTCACCCCATCGCCTCCCCGTCTCGGCCTCTGCCGGTCCTCGGATGGTCGGGGGCGCCGGGGAATGCGCCGCCGTCCCCGTCGGTGAGCAACTCGGCCCGGCGACTTTGCGGGTCCCGGCCGTAGCGGCGCCGCGACGCCTCCCGCACCGACGCGGCACGCTGGTCGCTGCCGGGGTCGGGAGCCCGCGTGGCGACGGTGAAGGCGGGGGTGTCGCCGCCGTCGACGACGAGGCGGCAGGCGGCTTGGTGGCGGCCGAGGTTGGCCAGGTCGTGCTCGCTCACCTCGGGGGCCAAGGCGGGGGACAGGGCCCGGGCGTCCTCGGCGCTGGCCGCGAAGTACACCTTGGATCGGGCGTTGGCGGAGATGGCTTCTCGCAGCTGGCGGGGAAGCTGGGCCAGGTGCTGGTGGGCCAGGACCAGGCTGAGCCGGTAGCCCCTTGCCTCGGCCAGCATCTCCTCCAGGGACCGGGGGAGGGTGAGGAAGTTCTGGCATTCGTCGATGTAGACCGCGGCGTCCACGCGGGCGGCTTCGCCGAGCCGTGCCCGGTGAGTGGCGGCCTGCCACAGGTTGGCCAGCACGAAGCTGCCCAGCAGCCGGGAGGCTTCCTCGCCGAGGGCGCCTTTGGACACCCGGGCCAACAACACGCCGCCGTCGAGGACGCGGGGCATGGAGAAGCTGGAGGCGACCGGGCCCATGACGGCGCGCACGAAGTCGCGCAGGAGGAAGGCGCGCAGCTTGTTCATGACCGGGCCAACCACCTGGCCTTGGCCGGCTTCGCTGAGGCTCTCGTACCAGGTCCAGAACCCGCCGAGGCCGGCCCTGTCGAAGGCGATGCCGGCGGTGGCGGACCGGCGGAAGCCGCCGTCTTGGAGGAGGCGGGGGACGTCGGCCAGGGTGGCGGTGGCGCCTCCCCGGGCGGCGTGGTGGATGAGGGTGAGGCAGGCGGCGCGCAGGATGTCGTCGGTGCGCGGCCCCCAGTAGGCCTCGAAGATGCGCCGGAAGATGCCGACCACGTTGTCGACGACCAAGTCCCGTTCGGCCGGGTCGGCGACGTCGAGCACGTTGAGCACGGGCGGGGCGGCCCGGTCGTCGGGGTCGACGATGACCGGCGCGGGGGCGCCGGCTGGGTAGCGGGCCAGGATGTCGTTGACCAGGTCGCCTTTGGGGTCGATGACCACCACGCCCCGCCCCGCCGCGATGTCTCCTACCGCCAACCTGCACAAGAGCGTCGACTTGCCCGAGCCGGTGGAGCCCATTACGTGTAGGTGCATGCGGGCATCGGCCACCGACACGGCCACCGGTCGGGGGCTCGGTCCTTCGGAGTCGCCGAGCACCTTGCCGGTGGTGGGGACGCCGGGCGGGGGCGGGACCGGCTTGGCCCCGGCCCGGGCCAGGCCGGCGACGGCGATGTCGGTCGGCAGGTGGGCGAGGGCGGCGAGCTCGCCGACCGACGCGAGATCACCCCGGCCGAGGCGGCGGCCCGCGATGGCTCGGGCGGGATGGAGGAGGCGGTGGCGGTCGAGGCGGTTGCGCCCGGTGTAGAGGGCGAAGGCGGAGGCGACGGCGTGGGCCCGGCCCCGCAGGCGGGCTTTGGCTTGGGGATCGGCGGCGGTGGTGGCTACGGCGTAGCGGATGGTGATGGCCCACGAAGGCTGGGCAGCCTTGTCGAGGATGGCCCGCACGTCGCGCTCGCGGGTCGGGTCCACCGCGGCGGGGGTGGCGGCCGGGCCGGGGGTGGCCAGGTCGAGGATGCGGACTGTGCGGCTTGCCGGGCGGCCGGCGCGGCGGGCGGAGGCGGCCTTGAAGGCGTTGGCGAGGCGCCGGCCGGTGGCGGGGCGGGCCAGCACCTGCACGCAGGCGGTCTCGCCGGCCCCGAGGTTGGCCAGGGCGGCGAGGAGGGGGCGGAGCGGGTCGGTGTCGTGGTCGGCGCGGATCGGGTAGTGCTCGGCGCCAGCCAGGCGCAGCTCCCCGCCAGTGGCCAGGCCGACGTCGGGGAGGGGCGGGGCGGCCTCGACGGTTCGGGTGCGGGCGCCAGGCCAGGCGGCGGCGATCGCCCCCTCGACAAAGCCGGGGGCAACACCGCCCGGCACCCACACGCCAATCTGGATGGTGTGCTCATCGGCGGTCAGCTCGAAGACGACGTGGTGGGTGCCGCCCAGGGCGCGTCTCCAGCGGGGCCGCAGGAGGGCGACCAGGTTGGTCCAGAAAACCTCGGAGCCGGCCGGGTCGACCTCGGGGGGCACCTCGACCACCACCAGGTGGGCGCCGGCCGCTTGGCGGGCGGCGTGGCGGCGCCGGAACCACGCCAGGCCGGCCCCGGCGAGCAGGGCAGCGCCGGCCAGGGCCGGCCCGACGGTCACGGCCAGGGTGACGGCGGTGCGGGCGAGGGCGTGGAGGAGATGGGCGGTGTAGGCGCCGGGGTGGGATAGCCACCGGGCCAGCGGTCCGTGGGGCAGGGGTGGGGCCGGGGCGGGTGAGCTCAACGGGCAGCTCCTTTCCTTGAGGAGGACGTGGGGTCGTTAAAGGTCGGGGAGGTCGTCGGCGGCCAGGCCGGTGACGCAGAGGCGGTGCTCGGCCGGGCTGGCCACAGCGGCAAAGGCGACCCGGTCGGCGCCGGCGCAGAGCAGGCCTTGGCCACGGGCGGCGGAGAGCAGGAAGGTGCGTTCCCCGCCGGAGAGGGCGAAGGCGTCGGCCAGGACGTCGATGCCTTGGGGGGCTTGGCGCAGCAGGATCTGGGTGGCGGCGTTGGAGACCACGGCCTGGCCGAGGGGGCTGGCGAGCAGGTCGGGCGCGTCTTGGGTGACCACGGTCAGCCCGGCCCGGTGCTTGCGGGCCGACTTGGCCATGCGAAAGAGGAACTCGGCCCCGGCCGGGTCTCCCATCAGCAGCCACGCCTCGTCGACGGTGACGAGGCGCCGGGCTGGCCGGGCCGGGTCCGACACCCGCCGCCAGATGGCGTCCAAGACGATAAGGGTGGCGGCCGCTTTGAGCTCGCCGGGGACGTCGCGCAGGCTGAAGACCACGAGGTGGCTTTCTGGCCGGGTGGTGGTGGGCCCGTCGAACAGCCCCCGGTGCGATCCGGCCACGTACGGCGCCAGCCGGGCGGCCAGGTCATGGGCCGCCGGGTCGGCGTCGGCGGCCAGGGCGGCGGAGACGTCGGCCAGGATCGGGGCGGGCCGGGCGTGGCTGCGCGCATCGGCGGTGATGCCGACCGACTCGTAAGCGGCGAGCACGGCGCGGTCCAAGGCGGCGGCCTCGGCCGGGGCGGGCTTGGCCCCGAGCAGCACGGCGATGAGGCTGTGGGCGAACAGCGCCCGGGAGATGAGCGGGTCGGGACCGGGGGCCAGGTCGAAGGGGTTGAGCCTCACCCCGGGGGCGCCCAGGTGCAGGTAGGCGCCGCCCGCTGTCTCGGCCGAGAGGCGGTACTCGTCTTCGGGGTCGACCACGAAGACCTCGACCCCGGCGTAGAGGGAGCGGAGGATCTCCAGCTTGGCCAGGTAGCTCTTTCCCGCTCCCGAGCGGGCCAGGATCACCGAGTTGTGGTTGTCGGCGCCGAAGCGGTCCCAGAACACCGGGCCGTTGCCGTCGGTGGTGGTGCCGTAGAGGACGCCGGAGGTGTTGTCGAAACCGGCGGAGGCGAAGGGGAAGGCGGCGGACAGCGCGGCGGTGTCGAAAGTCCGGGTCACGCCGAGTCCGTCGACGCCAAGGGGCAAGGTGGAGGCCCACGCCTCCAGCTGGCGCCAGGTGGCCGGCCGCGGGTCGGCCAGCATGGAGGCGCAGGCAGCACGCACCTTGGCGCACGCCGCCTCCAAGGCGTGCTCGCTCCCGGCGTGCACGGTGAGGTAGAGGCCGACCCGGAACAGCTTCTGCTCGCCGCGGGCCAGACCGCCGGCCAGGTCGCGGGCATCGGCGGCGGCCACCTCGATCTCCGGGTCGGCCAAGCGTCCCCGGGCGGCGTCGGCCCGGCGGGACGACTCCAGGCGGGCCAGCTGGCGGCGGAGCCGCTCGGCGGCCAACTCGGTCGGGACCGGGTCGATGTGGACGGATACGTCGAGGCGCGCGGGAAGGGTGGTGAGCGGCTCCAACCAGCCCCGGGCGACCTCGCGGGGGTAGCCGACCACGGCGAAGCTCCGGCACCACCCGTCCCCGAGACGCAGGGCCCGCGGCTGGACCTCGACCGAGTCGGGGCCGAGCGGTACCGCTGGCCACGCCTGCGGTCCAACCCGTCGAAAGATCCGAGCGGCCCTCACCTTGCCGCTCCCGGGCAGTCGGTCGGCGCCGCGGTGACCGGCTCGTCGCCGAATAGGTCCGAGACCGGGGCGGGCCCGGACGGGTCGAACGCCCGGGCCAGCAGGGCGGCGGCCCGGTCGCGGTCGAGGGGTTCGAGGGTGACGCCGGCTCCGCCCAGCGAGGCGGCCGCCTCGACGGCCCGGCGGGCCAGCGCGGCGGCGCCGTCGTCACCGGGATGGCGCAGGACGACGACGACCCGGCGGGCCAGGAGGCCCCGGGCGGCGAGGTCGACCAGGAAGGCGGCGTGCTGGCGGGCGGCGGCTTCCAGGGCCGGGTGGGGCAGGCCCGGGGCGGCGGACTCGAGGGCGTCGACGGCGGGAGAAAGGTCCACCGGCTCAGCCCGGACGACGACTTGCACCGGCTCGGCGAGGGAGTTGAGCCAGCGGGCGAACCCGGCGACCATGGCTTCCTGCTCGGCGGGGCTGCGCAGCCCGAAGGTGACGGCCCGGGCCCGGCACACCACCGCCATCCCGTCGGGGCCGAGGTCGACCACCCCATCGGCGGCGACGCCAGCCAGAGGCAGTCGCAGCGTGGCCGGCGCCGGGCGGACCTTGGCGGCCAGCCGGGCGGGGGCGGGCGGCATCGGCTGGGGGGCGGGGACGAGGCGGCGGGCGGAGCGAGCGAAGGCGACCGCGGCGGCAGCGAAGCGGGCGGCGGGCTGGCCGTCGACGCGGCCCAGCGCCAACGCCACCGCCACCACCGCCACCGGGGCGGCCGCCGCCGCGTAGGCGGCAAGGGGGAGGAGTCGGCGGGTGGCGGCGTAGCCGGCCCAGATCACCAGGGCGGCGGCGGCCAGGATGGCCAGCTGGCGGGCGGTGAGCCCGGCGAGGATCCGGTCGGGGCGCTCGACATCGGCGGGCACCCGCACCCGGCCGCCGCCGGTCGGGGCGGTCAAAGCCCGACCCCGGCGGCGAGGGCCTTGACGCCCTTGTAGACGATCACGTCCCGGGCCATGCGGCCGATGCCGCCCGAGCGCCGGCCGGTGAAGACCATCCGGGAGGCCCAGACGGGGATCTTGACCAGCACCCAGCACAGGCAGGCCGAGACGAGCAGGTCGACCAGGCCGCCGGTGGAAGCGAGGCCCAGGTTGGCGGCGCCGCCCGAGCCGAGGAACACCCGCAGGGCGGTGACGAGCACCAGGGACTGGGCCACCTGGACTCCCAAGGTGGCGGCGATCGCCCGCCACCACAGCCGGGCCATTCCTTCGGTCTGGGGCAGGGCGTGGCAGACCAGCAGGATCGGGCCGGCCACGATCAAGATCACGGTGAGGGCGAGGCGCACGATCCACGTGCAGACCAGCACCACGGCCAGCACGGCGACCACCCCGCCGATGAGCACGGCGAAGATCCCGCCCGAGGCGAGGGACCCGAGGACCAACTGGCGTAACGCCACGGCCGCCTGGGCCGGCCCGACGCCTTGGCCGAGCACCGCCTGGGACAGGGCGTCGGCGGCGGAGATCCCCACTCCGACGACGGCCAGGCTGGCGTTCGCCGCTACCGCGGCCACGGCGATGCGGGGAAGGACGTCCTTGAGCCCGGTGCGGGTCTGGACCGTCTCGTGTCCCATGACGATCGCCGCGCCGGCCAGGAGGAACAGCACCAAGAAGGCGTCGGCGATCCCGGCCATCGTCTGCCACAGCTGGCTCACCCGGTCGATCGAGGTCAGGTCGGGGGTGTCGAGGAGGGAGTGGCCGAACAGGGTGAGCACCGGGTCCAAGGCGGCGGTGACGAGGTCCCGGAACCACGAGTCGATGGCCGCTTCGATCTGGCCGGGGATGTCGAAGAGCCCCGGCGAGGGAGCAGAGCCGCCGCTGATGGCCGGGCCGCCCGTCGATGGTGGCGGTGCCGGGGTCATACCGGGCGGGCCGATCTGGATCGGCGCCGGCCCCTGGCCGCCGGAGCTTGCGGGGGATGGGATCGTCGTGGACGGGGTGGTGTAAGCGGCCAGCACCACACGAGCCCCTGGCCCGACGGGCCGGTGGGACAACACTGCGGCGGCCATTACTGCGCAGGCGGACGCGGCCAGGAGGCGCCGCCAGTTCCGCCGGGTCATCCGCCGCCCACCACCGAGGCCAGGATTGACACCAACAGCGGCGCCAGGATGGCCAGGGCGTAGCCCACCGCGGCGGACTTGAGAGCGGTCTTGGCCTTCTCGACCTGGCCGGGATCGCCGCCAGCGGCGAGGTAGCGCAGGCCACCGACGGTCAGGAACAGGGTGGCCGCCGCGGCCAGGATCCCGACCAGCCAGTTGCGCAGGTTGTCGATCACCGTGTTGAGCGACGGGCCTCCCGCCGGGGCGGCGAAGGCCGGGGCAGCGAACCCGACCACCACCAGGACGGCGACGAGGGCGGCGATGGCCATCCGGGCGGGGAGGCAGGCAGGGATGCGGGGGCGGGTCGTGGCGGGGCTCCTTTCGCGTGGCTTGGCGGAGGTCGCCGGGGCGGCCGGTCCCTGCCGGGCAGGGCGGGTGCTCACCTCCTTGGGTCGGTCAATGGGTGGGGGCATGAATCGGCCGCCGGTGTTGGTCCCGGCCGTCCCGGCTGCGACCTCCACCCCCCAAATAGGGGTTTTCGGCCCGGGATTGGACAAACAACTTCCGCTCGTAATCGTCCGATCCGAGCCAGGCGGCCAGGGCCTGCTCGGCCCGGCGGCGACGCTTGAAGGTGGCCCAGCGGGCGATGCCTAGCCGGGCGGCCGCCTCGTCGAGGGACATGACCCCGAAGCGGGTGTCGCCGATGAGAGCGGCATCGCGCTCGGTGATCACCTCTTCGGCTACCGCCTGGGCGAGGACCAGATCGGGGTGGGCGACCGGGAGCGGAGGGGCCTCGCCGTCGGGGTATGCGCCGACATGCGCTAGCTCGGACAGCTCGGTCTCGAACAGGCCCTTGGCCCGGGCCCGCGCCAGCCAGCACAGCCGGGCGGCCAACCGTGGCCGCTCCGGGCCGGTGACGGCCAGGGCTTCGACCAGCCCGGCGATCGCCTCGGCCTCGATGTCGGCGGCCCGATCCGGGCGCACCGCGCACAGGGGTGATACGGCACGGCGCAGGCCGGGCAGCAACATCCCGGCCAGGCCGACGGTGGCCGCACCGCCATCGCTACGAGCCCGGTCGACCAGAACCGAAAGGGCCCGCTGGCGGGCGGGATGGCCGGTGGATGGGTGCAGCAGCACCGCCCTCAGCTCGTCGAGGGGGATCTCCCTCTGGGGCAGGCCGGGGACTTGCCGGCCGTCGAAAGCCAGCGGTTTCGGGCCGGCGCAGAGCAGCCGGAAGGTCTCCTCCAAGGTGTCGAACGGCCCGGACGGTCCCGCGTTGGGCATGAGCAGCTCCTCTCGGTGGGTGAAGGAGCCGCCATCGCGCCCGGGGTGCTGCTGCAGGTTTGCGACAGACCGCCCGCCCGCGCCGCTGCTACACCGGCACTGACCCATGAGGTAGCTGTGCTCATGCAGGGTCGGTCCCGGCGCGCCGGCGCTGCTCGCCGCTACTACAAGCGGGGGCTGGACGCGAAGACAGGGGCCGCGGGCAGCCAGTCACAAGCCCCCGAAGAATTTCTTCGGGGGACCCCCCGGGGACCGGCAGCGGCCGGGCCTCTAGGAACGGCCACAATCGAGCGATGGCTCAGACTCGTTCCCGGGTGCGCTCCCCCCAGACCCTCGCCGAGGCGGACCGGCGCGTCGTCGGGCTCTGGGCGGCGGACTGCGCCGATCGGGTGCTCGGGCTCTTCGAGGCCGCCGCCCCCGACGACGCCCGCCCCCGGGAAGCGATCGCCGGCATCAGGGCGTTCGCCCGGGGAGAGCTACGGATGTGGCCGGCCCGCAGCCTGGCCGGCCACGCTCACGCCGCGGCCCGCGACATCGCCGGTCACCCCGCGGCGGTCGCCGCCGCCCGGGCCGCCGGACAGGCCGCGGCCACCGCCCACATGGGCGCCCACGCCCTGGGCGCGGCCGCCTACGCCGCCAAAGCCGCCGGGTTGGCGAACCCGGACCGGCCCGGCGCGGTCGCCGTCGAGATCAGCTGGCAGCTCGCCCAGCTCTCACCGGGGGCCCGGACAGCGCTGCGCCAACTCCCGCCGGTCGGTACCTCCAAGGCCGGCCCGATCGGCCCGGGCCTACTCGCCTCCGGTCAACTCGGCGCCATCGTCGACGAGTTGCAGGCCCGCCTCTCCGGCCCGTTGGCGCCGGACCTGTAACCGACGAAGAATCCCGGTGCGGGCGGCTGCGGGCCCGCTACTACACGGCCGCCTACATCGTGTAGTAGCCGTGTAGTAGCCCTGACCAGCGCCTCCGGGCTTCAGCTGCGAGGCAGGCGGTAGCGGCGGGGCGAGTCGGCCACCAGCCTGACCGTGCCGGCCTCGGCCAGGCGGCCCAAGGCGTTCGACACCGCCCCGGCCGAGCGCCCCAGGTGTTTGGCCACCGCGGCGGGGCCGAGCGCCTCGCCGGGGCGGGCGGCCAGGAACTCGAGGACCAGGCCGGTCAGCTCTCCCCGACGCAGGCGGCTCACAGACTCCGTGGTCTCGGTCGCCGGCTCGGCATCCGGTGGCGCCTCGGCCGGGACGGCGTGCTCGGGCGGGCTCCACCGGTCGGGCTGGCGCCGACCGGCCTCGCTGCGGCCACCAGGTACCCGCCGGGCGGCCCCGTCGGCTTCGAGGGCGGCCAGGGCTTTGGCCGCGGTCGACTGGCCGATCCCGGCCACCTCGGCCAACTCGGCGGCGGTGGCGCCGGGATGGTCGGCCAGGGCGGCGGCCACCGCGTCGGCCGCTGATCCTCGGGAGCTGTTTCTGGCAGGCATTGGAACCTCCTTGTCGTGGTCCCGACAGGAGGTACCTCTGCCCCGCCCCCACCTCAAGGCGAAAACCCGCCCTCCGGGTTTGTCCAATATCGGGGCCGCGACCCCTATTTGGGGGGTGGCATGACTTCGGCCGTGGGCTGCCCATGGCCACCACCCCCCGAACCACCACCACGACCCCGCAGCGGAGGCCGCCCGAGCCGGTACCGCTCGCCGTATGGCCCGTCGCCCAGCAGACCGCCCCGGTCCAGCGGGCCGGGCGCTACCTATCCGGCTCGACCGCCCATCCGGGCAAGATGCTCCCCGCCCTCGCCGCCCGGATCATCACCGAGTACTCCGCGCCCGGCGACCTGGTCGTCGACCCCATGTGCGGCACCGGCACCACCATGGTCGAAGCCGCCCTGCAGGGTCGGCGCGCCGTCGGCGTCGAGCTCGAAGAGCGCTGGACAGAGCTGGCCCGCGCCAACCTCGACGCCGCCCTCGGACGCGATGCCCGCCGGCTGGCCGAGGTGCGCACCGGCGACGCCACCGCCCTGCCCGGGCCGCTCGCCGATGTCGCCGGGCGGGTCGACCTGGTCTGCACCTCCCCGCCGTACGCGTGCGAGGCCGGGGTGATCGACAAGGCCGGCTGGATCGCCGGGCGGCGCATGTGCCCGCCCGAAACGCTCAATTACTCGGCCGACCCGGCCAACCTCGGCCATGCCCGCGGCCGCGCCTACGCCGCCGCCATGGCCCAGGTGTACGCCGGCTGCCACGAACTGCTCGGCCCCGGCGGGCTGTTGGTGGTGGTCACCAAGAACACCCGGCGCGCCGGCAAGCTGCTCGACCTCGCTGCCTTGACCGTCAGCCTCGGGCGCCTGGCCGGCTTCTCCTACCTCCAGCACGTCATCGCCCTGCACGCCGCGGTCCGCGACGCCGAGCTGGTCGGCCGCCCCTCCTACTGGCAGCTCTCCGCCGTCCGGGCCGCCCGCGGGAGAGGCCAACCGGTGCACCTGGTCGCCCACGAAGACGTCATCGTCCTGCGCAAGGACGGAGGTCCCGCCGATGGCCGCTGACTACCCGCTGTCGGTGTGGCCCACCGCACAGCGCACCGCCACCGCCCAGCGCGCCGGGCGCTACCTGCCCGTGTCTGGCACCCACCCGGCCAAGATGCTCCCCGCCATCGCCGCGCGGGCCATCGCCACCTACACCGCCCCGGGCGACCTGGTCCTCGATCCCATGTGCGGCATCGGCACCACCCTGGTGGAAGCGGTCCATCAGGGCCGCGACGCCATCGGCGTCGAGTACGAAGCCCGCTGGGCCGCCCTCGCTCAAGCCAACCGGGCCCACGCCCGAGCACAAGGCGCCACCGGATCCGCCGAGGTGGTCTGCGGCGACGCCCGCCACCTCACCGGCCTGGTCGACTCCGCCGCCCACGGTCTGGTCGGCCTGGTCCTGACCTCGCCGCCGTATGGCTCCACGCTGCACGGCCAGGTCCGCACCCGCCCCGGCGCCGGAGTCCACAAGTCCCACTTCCGCTACTCCACCGACCCGGCCAACCTGGCCCACCAATCCACCGAAGCCCTCCTCGGCGGCCTCGGCGGCATCCTCAAAGCGGCCGCCGCGTTGCTGCGACCCGGCGGTGTCGTCGCCCTCACCGTCCGGCCCTTCTGGTCCGCCGGCCAGCTCGTCGACCTGCCCGGTGCCGTTGCCCACCTCGCCGGACCGGCTGGCCTGGAACTGTTCGAGCGCAACGTCTGCCTCCTGGCCGGGCTCAAAGGCGACCAGCTGGTGGGCCGGGCCTCGTTCTTCGCCTTGGACCAGGCCCGCCGGGCCCGCCGGCGCGGCCTGCCCCGGATGGTCGTCGCCCATGAGGACCTGGTGGTCATGCGCAAACCGGAGCGGGCTCGGCGCCAGGGCGGCCAGCCACAGAAAGGCCGGTGAGCGCCTTGACTTCCCGGTCCTGGTTGAGGCCTGCTCGTCGAGCCCAGCCCACCGCCACCCGGAGACACCAACGTCCATGCCCATCCATCTCGCCAACGTCGCAGCCGGCCATGGCCGGCGTTGCCGGGCTGGTCGAGGCGGCGCCGGGGTCTTGAGCGTGGGGGAGCGCTATCTGACCCAGGTGCAGGCGGCGTCCGCCGCCGGGGTTAGCCGGGACACCATCATCCGGGCCCGCCGGGCCGGGCGGTTGGCGGGATGCCGGATGGTGGACGGGCGCTGGCTGGTGCCCGCCTCCTCCCTGGCCGCCTCCGGCCTCGGACCCGGTCCCAGGCTCGACGACGCGGGCCCGGAGGTCTCCGGGCGAGCCGAACCTGAGCCCGACGACCGAGCCGGGGCAGAGCTGGCCGCCGCCCAGGCCCGGATCTCCGCCCTCGCCGAACTCGTCGCCCGCCAGGACGAGGAGCTTCGCTTCCTGCGCCAACTGCTGGCCGAAGCGCTGGCCAAGCGGGGGACGGGCTGATGGGACGGCCCCTCACCGGGTCGGTCCGCCACCACCGCAACCGCTGGTGGGCCAGTGTCCCCAACCCCGGCGGTGGCAGGCGGGAAGAGGGCTTCGCCTCCGAGGCCGACGCCCGAGCCTGGCTCGCCGCGGCCGTCGACGCTTACCGGGCCGGCCAGCCCGCCCCCGACCCCAGCCGATACCGGCGGACCCGGGCCCGGCCGGCCAAGGCTGCCCCGAAGCAGGAGCCGGCCAAGGTCGCTCAAGACATCGCCTCGGTGTCCAAGGCGTGGATGGCCGCCGCCTACGAGGACCTGCGCCGGGGCGGGCCCGAACGGGCCGAGAGAGTGCGCCGCATCGTCGAGGCCTACCTGGTGCCGTACTTCGCGCCCCGCACCACCAGCGTCGCCGAGGTCACCTACCAGCACTGCCATGACTGGCTGCTCAGCCTGGTCGGCCGGGACCAGACAGCCCGGCCCCGCATAGCTCGCGCCAGCGGCTCGGGTGACGGAGAGATGGGCCTGGCCGAGCTGGCGAAAGCGGCCGGGGTGAGCCTGCCCACCGCCCGGCGCCGCTGGCAGGCCGGCGCCCTCCCCGGCGCCTACCGCGATCCCAACGGCGTCGTGCGGGTCCCGGCCAGCGCCGTCGCCGCCGTCACCAACAAACGCCTCCGCCGCCCCGACGGCCTATCACAGGCCTACGTGGCCGACGCCCTGTGGGTACTGCGCCGGACCCTCGCCTTCGCCCGAGCCAACGGGCTGGCCCCCGCCGGCTTCGACCCCACCGAGAGCCTCGAAGCACCCGCCCCCGACCCGGCCCGGGCAAGGCGGTCTCGCCCCACGGGCCAACCCCGGCCGATCAGCCTCCCCGAATGCGCCCGCATCGCCTCCCACCTCCATGTCGTCCACCAGAGCGCCTTCTGGTTGCAGCGGATTATGGGACTGCGGGTCTCGGAGGCCTTCGGCATCCAGGTCGGCGACCTGGTCGACCTGGGCGAGGTCGGACTGCTGGCCGTGCAGGGCCAGGGCGGCCGCCGGTTCAAGGTCCGCGACGACCACGGACGCCTCGAAGCCGTCCCCCGCAAGGACACAGTCAAGACCGCCGCCGGCTTCCGGGTACTGGTCGTCCCCGAGCACCTGATGGCGGCGCTGCGCACAGTGATCGAGGCGTTCCACACGGACCCCGACACCGGGGCCGTCGACACGGCCGCCCGGCTGGTGCCCGGCATCCGGGCCGCCAATCAGGCCGGCCTCATGAACTACCAGACTTCCCTGGCCGACGCGGCCGCCGCCGAAGGCCTCTCCAGCGCCGATCTGGGCTTCCCGGTCACCACCCACCTGCTGCGCAAGAGCGCCGCCACCGACCTGGCCTGGGCCACCGGCATCGACGACCACGTCCGGCGCCGCTTTATGGGCCACCGGGCCGGCGACGACGTCTACGGGCGGATCTACACCCTCGACCATCCCGACGTCGCCCCCCTCCGCCAAGTCGCCCAGATCCTCGACGCCAACATCGAGCAGACAATCGGCAGCCTGGTGGTCCCCACCACCCGCAAGGTCCGCTGGGGCCCGGACAACCCGCTCCGTGCCCGGGCCGACCACGTCGAAGCCACCCTCGCCGCCGCCGGCTGGCAGGTCGAACCAGGTGATCCCGACGACCCGCTCTGCGACACCAACCGGGTCGCCGCCGAGCTCGACATCTACGTCACCACGGCCAGACGTTGGATGGCCGATGGCACCGTGCCCACCGTCGTGGCCCTCGACGACACCGGCGTACCGCGGCGGTGGGTGCGTCTCTCCGACCTCTGGGCTCATCGCGACCGCCTGGCCGGGCGGCTGGTCCTGCCCGACGTCGCCGAGTCCCTCGGGCTGCGTTACCACGAGGCCTACCACCTCCTCCGTCGCCTGGACCTCGACCTGCAACCGCACCCGACGACCGGCGAGTACGAGTTGACCCCCGAAGCCGTCGAGGCCATGAGGACCGAGACCGAACGCGTCCGGGCTCTGCACCGCAGATCAATGAAGCTGGCCGCCGCCGCCCGCCAGCTGCGCATGGCGGCCAGCACCGTCGGGCTTATGGCCAGAAGGGGCGAGCTTGAGGTCGACCCCGAGACGGACGGCTCCGGTGCCCGGTTCGTCACCCGCCGGTCCGTCGAATCGGTGTGGATCTCGCGCAAGGCCAAGAAGAGCCGGCGCGATCCGGTCACCGCGGTGCCCGTCGCCGAGGTGGCCCGCTTCACCGGACGTACCACCGGCGAGCTGATGGACCTTGTCCGGGCCGGGGTCCTCGTGCAGGTACCGGGACGTCAGAAGGCGGCGCTGACCGCCGCCAGCCTGCGAGCCTGGATGGCAGCCCAGGCGGCGTAAGGCCCATTTACGCGGCGGAAGCGGTCCTCGGCCGCCCCTTGGATCGTCTCGGCTGGGATGAAGTAGGCGACGAACAGGGGCCGCTGCAGGCCACGCCCTTTGGCCGTCATCTCGGCCGAGGAGCACTCGGAACCGTCCAGTTCAAGAAGCGGGCTTGCCGAGGCGTTTACTGATTCACTCCGCAATAGAGACCAATGTTTAGAACTGTCGCTCTGATCGGCCGTGCTGGCCAGGCTCGAGGATCATTGGAACCGATCGAGGTCCTCAGAGGGTGGATTGGGCCTTCTCGACCAGCGTCCACATCCCGGCTACCTCGGCCTCGCTCATATGCGGATCCAGCACCTTCCACTCCACGGCGGCGCGCAACTCGGCCGCGATCACCCGGCGATCGAAACGAACGCGGCTGGCCCGATAGCGGTGCTCGTGTTGTGCCGCCCCCCTGGTCCAGAGGTTCCGCAGCGGCAGGGTCCACCCCTACACCGATGTCCCCGCCGCCATTGGCGGGCTGGGGGCCAACTCGTCGGCCAGGCACAGCTGGTCCCGACCTAGGTCCTTGGCCCGGTACAGGGCCTGGTCGGCCCGGTCCAGGGTGGTGCCGGCGCTGTCGCCCAACCGGTGACAGGCCAACCCGGCGCTGAAGGTGATGGCCGGGCGGCTCTGACGCCAGCCGACCATCAGCCGTCGCATGACCTCGGCCCCCTGCTTCGGGGTCGTCTGGGGCAGGTGGATGAGGAACTCCTCGCCACCGTGGCGGACCACGGCATCGGGCTGGCGCAGGTGGGAGGAGAGGTAGTCGGCCACCTGGGCCAGGACCCGGTCCCCGGCGGCATGGCCGAGGGAGTCGTTGACCGCCTTGAACCGGTCGAGGTCGACCAGCACCAGGCAGTCGCCGACGGCGAGGTCGTCGAGGATCTGGCGGGAGCGGCGCCGGTTGCCTAGCCCGGTCAGCTCGTCGGTCAGGGCGTCTCGGGCGCTGGCCCCGGCTAGGGCGGCCTGGGCCTGGTACTGCTGGGCGGCCCCCAGGGCGACCCCGGAGGCTTCGGCCAGAAGCTTGAGGGCCTCGAGGTCCTCGGCCTGGATGGCCCGCAGCTCGGTCGTGGAGGCGACCAGCACGGCGCGCAGGGTTCCGTCGGTAAAGACGGGGACTCCCACGCAGGTCACCACTCCGGCGTCGGTGATGGAGCTGAGCGCCCAGGGGACCTTGCGGTAGTCCTCGATGACGACGGGGGCGCCGGCGGCACGGACCTGGCCGATCAGGCCGGCATCAGAGGGCAGGGCCCGAGTGGGAAACGAGCAGGCCAGGCCCCGGGGGTGGATCAGACGGAAGGAGCCTTCTCCCGGCTGCATGAGGGCGATGTGGGCACCTTCGTAGCCAAGGGCCATGACCCCCTCCACCGAGGCGTCGAGGACGGCCCCGGGGTTGGGTTGGCGCATGGCGGAGATGGCCGAGCCGGTGACGTGGAAGGTCTGGGCCGCCCGATCGGCCCGGGCTTGGGCCCGGCTCGCCGTGGCCACAGTTCGGGCGATGGTCTCGGCGATGAGGACGGACACCACGATGACCAACGCCACGGCTCGGGGATCGAGGGGAACCCCGGAGGGAGCCACGAGGATGGGGACGCAGTAGCCGACCACGGCCAAGGGCAGCAGGCGGTACACCGTGCCCGGAGTGTGATGGGCGCCCACCCAGACGAAGAGCAGGGTGAAGAACACGCCGTAGGCCCGGATGGGCACCAGCCCGGCGGCGTTGGAAGCCGCCATGATCCCGAGGGCGGGTAGGCAGAGGGCCAGGGTGGACGACGGCCCCCAGCAGTCCCAGGGCAGACACCAGGCCAAGGCGGCGGCCGCCAGATCGGCGATGGCCACCCCGGCCAGGGCCAAGCGGTTGCCCCCCGGGATGCTCTGGGCCATCACCGCCAGCAGACCGGAGACGGCGAACAGGCAGGCGGCGTGGCGAGCGGCCGCGTTGGCGGGGCGCCCCATGCGACTAGTTATCGGCCGGGAACGGCTCTCGCCTTGAGGCCATCTCGGGTGACCCGAACGGAGGGTGGCTGGCCATGGTCATCTGAGTGGCGCCGTCCCTGGGCGCCCGCTGCGGGGCCGTCGTCACTCCTGGGCGTACCCCCGGGGGGTCGGAATGACGGGGAGGACGCCCCGGCGGTAGGCGTCCTTCCCCGCGTCCAGGGTTCTACCCGGGCGGGCCCGGGGCCAGACCGCCACCGGAGGGCCAACCCGCCCCCACTTGGCCGAGTCGGGTGTCAGGCCCTCCAGGCGACCCGGATCCGACAAATGGACGCGAAGATGGAGGCATCCCCGTCTCGGCTGGCGGTCGACCGTCTCCGACGGCGGCAAGGCCGAGCGAACCAAGGGGAAGTAGCCAGCAGGGCGCCATTAGGGGCGGATGGATTGAGCAACCGAGGTGGACAAGTGCCTTCGAGACTTCCAAGAAGAGCCCATCGCTCGGATCCCGGACAGAGGGCACTTCCCCACACCGTGGGCCGAACCCGGGCCTCGGGTATCTGGAGCGCCCTGGTCGGGGCCCTCGTCTTCCTGGTCGCTCTGATCGTCTTCATTGCCGAGAACGGACGACGTAGCGACATCAGCTTCGTCGGCCTGCATGCCCATCTCCCCTTGGGTCTGGCCCTCCTGATCGCCGCCGTGGCCGGCGGGGTGATCGTCGGGCTGGCCGGGAGTGTCCGCATAGTGCAGCTGCGCCGCACGGCGGGACGTCATCGGCGGTCCGACCAGGTGATTGCTTCCGCCGATGTCCCGCCGCCGGGGCTGGGCCAGGGGCCTGACCCGGCCGAGCCGGCCTCCGACGACGAGCGCTAGAGCCGGGGTCGGAGTGGGCGGTAGCGGACAGAGGAGCCCTTGCAGCCGGGGGCTTTCGGCTTCTGCGGGGCAGCCACGGCGATGAACCGGGCCGAGGTGCTGGTGCGCCGGCTGGACGGCTTCCAGCAGCGCCACCCCACCGTCGGCTTTCCCTATGCCGTGATCCAGAAGTACGGCAACGACCAGGCCGGGGGAAAGGCCGTGGTCATCGCCTACTATGGCCTGTTCGCCCTGTTTCCTTTGCTGTTGCTCCTGGCCACCGTGCTCGGCTTCGTCCTGGGCGGCCATCCCGGCTTTCGCCAACGGGTCCTCAACACCGCGTTGGCCAACTTCCCCATCATCGGCAACCAACTGCACTCGGCCACCCGTCCCCTGCGGGGCAGCGCCGCGGCGGTGACCATCGGAGTGGCGGGGACCATCTACGGCGCCCAAGGGATTGGCCAGGCCGCGCTCAATGCCATGCACACGGTGTGGAACGTGCCCTACAAGGACTGGCCGAACTTCTGGATGCGCCGGCTGCGAGGCTTGGCCATCCTGGGCGTCCTGGGCGGGGCGACCTTGGCCGCTACCGCCGTAGCCGGCTTCGCCCCCGGCTTCCTACACGGCCGTCTCGCCATCGTCGGCTCGGTCGCCCTGTCGAGCCTGGTCAATTTTGGGGTCTTCACTGCCGCCTTCGTGCTCTTGACCTCTGAGACCCTCGACTGGAGGGACGTGGCCGTCGGGGCCGGCCTAGCCACGGTCTTCTGGGAGATCCTGCAAAGCGCCGGGGGTTACTACGTGCGGCGCTCCTTGGCTCATGCCAGTCCCACCTATGGCTTCTTCGCCATCGTCATCGGCCTGCTGTCCTGGCTCTATCTCGGCGCCCAGCTGACCCTGTTGGCGGCGGAGGTGAACGTCGTTCGCCGCTATCGACTCTGGCCCCGTTCGATCACCCAGCCTCCCCTCACCGACGGGGACAGGCGGACCTTCTCCCGGTTGGCGACCATGGAAGCGCGCCGGCCGGAGGTCGAAGTCGGGGCCGTCTTCAGTCCCGAGGCTGACCGCCAACCGCTGGAGGAGCCCTGACCCACCCAGCCGTCCTGACGGTCCGTGCCATGGATGGGGATGACTGCGGCGGGAACTACGGCATGAGGAACCGGTGCGGTGGTTGGGGGCTGGACGAGCCAAACGAGTAGTCATCCGACGGGAACGACTCCCGACCCGAGATCATCCCGGGTGATCCAGATGGCCATGGCGCTCATGACCCGCTGGGCCGCCACTGATTCTCGAACGGCGCCGCACTCATAGCAGGCCGCTCCCGGGCCGAGTTCGGAGGCGGTAACCCCCCGGCAAGCCGTTCGGCTGACTGGGCCTTTTAGTCCGGAGCCAGTGGCGAGTCCGGCCGAGCCATCTCGAACCAGACGATCTTGCCGTCTGGGGCTTCCTGGGCGCCCCAGGAGTCGGCCATGTGCTCGAGGAGCATGAGGCCCCGTCCCCGGTCGGCGTTGAGGGCGAGGGAGCGCACGGCGGGGATGACAGAGGATCCGTCGGCCACCTCGACCCGGATGGCGCCTTCCTCCTGGCGGACGCGGACCTGGTAGTCGGTGTGGGCGTGTTCGACCACGTTGGTCGCCACCTCGCTGGCCAACAGTTCGATGTCGTCGGCCATCTCCTCGTCCACTCCTTGAACGGCCTCCCGGACAAAGGCCCGCACCGACGCGATGTCTCGGGGATCGGCGGCGAATCGGCGGGACTGGAGGCGGACCACTGGTTAGAGCCTTCCCACAGCCGGGCCCCGGCTACCCAGAGGATGAAATTCCCCCACCAACCCCTCCGACCGAGTAGAGCAACACCTGATGCTCCCATCGGCACAAGACGTCGGGAGTCCGGGACAGTCGCCCCAGCCTCGGCGCTCCCGAAGGGGCGCAGCAGTGGGGTGTGTGGGATGCTCGACGGGTGACTCCCGAAGTAGCACAGGATGTCCGCGACGAGTACATGTCCAGCCTGCTCGACGCTCTGGAGGGCCTGGACGGATCGCACCTGCCCGAAGCGCTCGATGCCGCCGCCTCCCGCCTCGGGATGTCGGAGTTGTCCATCTTCCTGGCGGACCTCCAGGAGCGGGTCCTTCTGCCCTGGCCGACGGACGGATCAGAGCCCCTGGTAGTCGATGCCAGCCTGGCGGGGAGGGTCTTCCAGCGAGGTACCCCCACCCAGGACGGGACGGGACGGTGGTGGTTCCCGGTGGGCGACGGCCACCAGCGACTGGGCGTGTTGGCCGTGACCTTGCCCACCGACGAACCCGAAGATCTGCGACAGGCCAGTCGCCTGGCCGGGTTGGCCGGGCTCTTGGTGGTCTCGCGCTCCGCCTACGGGGACAAGATCGTGACCCATAGACGGCTACGTCCGCTGAGCATCGCCGCCGAGATGCGCTGGGCCCTCATGCCTCCCCGGGTCATGGCCAGCCCGCGGGTCACCGTGGCCGGGATCCTCGAGCCCGCCTATGAGATCGCCGGGGACAGCTTCGATTACGCCTTGGACGACGATCGGCTGTGCCTGGCCGTCTTCGACGCCATGGGACACGGGCTCACCGCCAGCCGCCTGGCCTCCGTGGCCATCACCAGCTATCGCCACTCCCGCCGTATCGGCCTGGCGTTGGTGGAGACCTACCGGGCCATGGATGAGCTGGTGGCCGAGGCGTTCGGCGACGGCACCTTCGTCACCGGACACATGGCCGAGCTGGACGTGGCCTCCGGCTGGCTATCGGTGCTCAACGCCGGCCATCCCCGCCCCATCCTCATCCGAGGTGGCACCGCCCATGAGCTGGCCTTCGCGCCAGCCACCCCCGTCGGGCTCGGTTTCGTGGAAGCCGAAGTGGGCGAGGTGCGACTGGAGCCCGGGGACGCTCTGCTGGTGCTCTCCGATGGCGTGATCGAGGCCCGTTCGGCCCATGGCGAAATCTTCGGGGCCGAGCGAGTGGGAGAACTGGCGGTGCGGACCCTGGCCGGGGGCGAGACCATCCCCGAAACCGCCCGGCGGCTCATCCAGTCGGTGCTGGATCACCGCGGGATGGGCCTGGAAGACGACGCCACCCTCCTGCTGGCTTGCTGGGGGACCCCCCGCTAGCACTGCCCTTGAGGGGCGCGAGATGGACGGTGCCCCCCAAGACCGGCAATGGGAGCGGGGCCTATGCCGACAACGGAAGCGGGCTCGATCCGACGGGGGGCAAGGTGAGGGTCGGCGCCGTCCTGTTCGCTGTCGGAACCCCGGCGGCGGCTGGGCCGGCCGGAACCCAGGGCGTCGCGAATGACGGCGGCCACCGTGCGCAGAAGGATGGCGATGTCACGGGACAGCGACCAGTTCTCGATGTACCGGTTGTCGAAGCGTCCCGATCGGAAATGGAGGTCGCCCCCCGCAGGCCGTGGACTTGGGCCCAGCCGGTCAAGCCCACCGGTACCCGGCGGCGGGCGTCGTAATGACCGACGTCTTGGCCGAAGAGGGAGACGAGTGGGGGCGATCCGGACGGGGTCCAACGAGGGACATGTCGCCGCGCAACACGTTGAACAGCTGGGGCAACTCGTCCAGGCTGGTCTGGCGGAGCAACCGTCCGACCGGGGTGACGGCATGATCGCCGTCTACGCACCACTGGGTGTCGGAGCCGTCGTTAACCCGCATCGAGCGGAACTTGAGAGCCTCGATGGGCCGCCCGGCCTTTCCGACTCGACGTTGGCGGAACAAGATGGGGCCGGGGCTGGAGAGACGAACCAGAAGAGCCAAGGCGGCCATGACCGGGGAGAGGACCACTAGGCCCAGGCCGGCCACCACGAGGTCGAAGGCGCGCTTGGCGCGCCAGGCCCGGCTGCGCTGAGCGGCCCGACGCAGGCAGTGGCTCTGTCATCCGTAGTTGCTCAAAGCCCGCCCCTGGGAGCGGTCGGAAATGTCGCCCCCGCCTCCGGCGTTATGGCCGGCGGAGGTGAGGGACCGTGGCTGTCGGGGCCCCAGGCGAGCCTGACTGGTACGAGATCCTCGGCGTCGATTCTTCGGCCAGTGACGCCGAGATCGGGCGGGCCTTTCGTGCCCTGGCCCGCCGCTTCCACCCCGACGCCGGCTCGGAAGCCTCCGGTCACCGCTTCAGCGACGTAGCTCGCGCCTATGAGGTCCTCGGCCACCCGAATCGTCGGGCCGACTATGACCGGTACCGCTCCGGCGTGCCGAGGGGCGGGGTCACCATCCCGGTCCGGCGCTGGGCCGGAACGGCCGAGGGTCCGGCGGTCGACCCCTCCTCCGGCCCCGGGACGTGGGCGGAGGATTTCGAGGTCGACCTGTCGGTCTCGCTGGTCGAGTCGGTCACGGGCACCACGGCTCGGGTCCGGCTCCCCCAGCCCGCGGTGTGCGGGGATTGCGCCGGCTCGGGCCGGCGCTCGGGTGGGCCCTGCGGGGAATGCGGGGGCGACGGGGGTCGGCGCCGCCAGTCGGGCTCCATCTCGATCAACCTGGTCTGTGCCACCTGTGGGGGATCGGGGGCCCGCCCGGCCCAGACCTGCGGCGCCTGTGCTGGGCGCGGGTGGCGGGAACAGCACCGGGAGCTGACGGTGCGGGTGCCCGCCGGGGTCGGGGAGGGAACCCGGCTGCGATTGCGCTCGCCGTCGGGCGGGGCCGCCGGCTTCGCCCGGGTCCGCCTTCAAGAGGACCGCTGGTTCGCCCGGGAGGGTCGTGACCTGGTGCTGCGCCTGCCCCTGACTGTGGCTGAAGCCGCACTGGGCACGGCGGTCACCGCCACGCTGCCCGACGGGCCGGCAGCCATAGCCGTACCCGCCGGCACGGCCCCGGGCACCCGGATCCGGGTCCCGGGGCGCGGGGTGCCAGGCAGGCCCCCGGGGGACCTGGTGGCCGCCGTGGAGGTGGTCCTGCCCCTCCATCCCGACGACGCCGAGCGCGCCGCCTTGGAGGCTTTGCGAGCGGTGAGCCCCAATCCCCGACACGATTGGCCAGCGGCGCCGGTCGGCGGCCACTACTCCGGTCAGGCGGGCGGCGGCAGTGGACCAGCCACCCAATCGACCACGACAGAACCAGACCAAGACACCGACGGGAGGTATGCCGATGTCCATGATGCGATCTGATCCCTTCCGGGAGGCGGACCGCCTCGTCCAGCAGCTGATCAATGCCCAGGGGGGTACGGAGCGGGCACTGGCCGTGCCCATCGACGCCTATCGCCGGGGCGACACCTTCGTGGTCGAGGTGGACTTACCCGGGGTCGAGCCGGACTCGATCGACCTTACGGTGGAGAAGAACGTAGTCACGTTGCGGGCCGAGCGGCGCGGGCCCTGGGGCCAGCAGATCGAGCCGCTGGTGCGGGAGCGACCCCACGGCTCCTTCTCCCGCCAGCTGTTCATGGGCGACAACCTGGACCTCGACGCCCTGGCGGCTGACTACAACGCCGGGGTGTTGCGCCTCTCCATCCCCGTCCACGCCGCCGCCAAGGCCCGCCGGATCTCTGTCTCGAATACCGAGACCAATCGGGATGGGCAAGGCTCCTGAGGGCCCAGTGGACTTCGCCATCCGGACTCGGGGTCGACCGTGAGCTCGCCCGGTCAGCCTCGAGGCCTCTCGGACGAGGCGCAGGTCGGCTGGGAGGCTCGCCGGGCCCACCAGGACCGGACTTTGGCCGCCATGCACCAACTAGAGGAGGCTTTGGGCGCGGCCGCCCCCGGGCGGGAGGAGCAGTGGCGGGCCGCGGTGCTGGGAGCCCTGGCCGTGCTCGACCAGGCCACCGCCGAAGAGGCCGACAACGCCGAGCGGCCCGACAGCCTGCTCTCCGACATCGCCCGGCGTCAGCCTCGGCTGCGGACGCGAGTCCGGGGGGTGCGCTTCCAGTACCGGCACCTCCGCCAGACCCTGGCCGGTTTACGCCACGAGCTGGAGCAAGAACCTGGACCCGGGCTGGACTACGGCGACGTCCGCCAGCGCCTGGGCTGGGCCCTCGCCGCTCTCCGTCACCAGCGGGCTCGTGAGTCCGACCTGATCTACGAGGCCTACTACGACGCCTTCGGCTCCGACCTCGGCGCCGAGCAGGGCTGACCAAAACGGCTCGAAAATGGGGCTTGATGGCGGCGCCGGTTCGGTATATAGATATCCACAGAAGCGGTCAGCGGACCGCCGGAAGCTTGCTCGACTCAGAGGAGGTTTCCTTGGCCGACTTCGATAGCTTCGAGCGCTCTCCGCCTGAACTGGTGGCCGAGGTTCTCGGCTTCGCCTGATCCAGCCCCGGCGACGGCGGGTGCCGCCTCGCCACGTGGAACCGAGCCGGAAACCGGCTAGGGCGCCCCTTGGCATTCGAGCGAAGAGGTGGTCGACGAGTCTTGCCAGGAGGGTCCTGGCGGGCGCCCAGTCGGTACTCCTGGCTGCGTTCCCCGCTTCCAGAGCGGCTGGCCGCACCGTCGTCACCGCGGGCTTGTACAACTGAATACCTCCTGCAGATCACGAGGGGCCCCGCCTGGGGGCCCCTCGTTGCCTGTAGGGCCTCCTAGGCGTGGTGGTGGCGGGGGTGGCCAACCTGGTCCCCGGGTCGACTCGCTTGTGATGGCCGGCCCGGCGGCCGAAAATGGTTGACCTGATGTTCGGTTCTACTGGGTCTGGGCGCTGGCGCGCCCTGGTGGTGGCGGTGGCGGTGTCGTTGGCCCTGGGGACCTCGGGCTTCCTCGCCGGGCCGGCCGGCGGGACCCGGAGGTCGGCTGACCGACCAGCGCCTTCGCCTGCGGCAGCGGAGGTGGGCCCCCTCTTCGCCGGTGGTCCCGGGGGGCGGCACTTCTGCACCGCCAGCGTGGTGCGCTCGGGGCCGGGGGACCTGATCCTCACCGCCGCCCACTGTGTGTCCGGGACGGGGACCGGGCTCTACTTCGCTCCCGGCTACCGGGACGGGCTGGCCCCCTTCGGCTACTGGCGGGTGACCGCCGCCTATGTAGAGCCCGCCTGGAGCCGTTCGGCTGTCCCCCAGGCCGACTACGCCTTCTTGCGGGTGGTCCCCTCCGGGACCGCTCGACCGAGCCGGATCCAGGCCGCGGTGGGGGGCGAGACTCTGGCTACGAGCCCGGCCCCAGGGACTCCCGTGACCGTCCGTGGCTACCCCGAAGGCAGCGGCGGAGGCCCGGTCGCCTGCGCGGCCCGGACCTATGTCCACCAGGGCTACGCCGCCTTCGACTGTGCCGGCTTCAGCGGCGGCACCAGCGGGGGGCCCTGGCTCTCCGCGACTACGGCGGGCGCCCCGGTCGTGGTGGGTCTCATCGGCGGCCTGAAACAGGGCGGGTGTTCGGCCTCGGTCTCCTACAGTCCCCAACTGGGCGTCGCCGCCCAGGCACTGTTGGCCCGGGCGGCCGCCGGGGGACCGGCCGATTCCGTTCCGGCGGCCCCACCCGACGGGTGTTCCTCCTGAGCGCCCCCCGACCCTCCTGAACCGCGGCTTCCTAAAGCCACATGGGGCGCGCCCGTCGCGGGTGCGGGGCAAGGGAAGATGACGACCATGGGTAGGCGGGGCCTTCGGGTGTGCGGGTGGGTGGCAGGAGTCGTCCTGGTGGGCCTCGGCCTGGTGGGGGCCGGGCGCTACGCCTGGACCTTCTGGCGCTACCGGGGCTTCGCCCCGCCCTCGGCGCCAGTGGCCGTCACCGACCGGTCGGGGCGAGCTGTGGCCGTGGGATCGGCCACGGTGGAGAGCCTTTCGGTACCGAGCCCCTCCCTCGGAGGACGGTCTGATCCGGTGCTGGTGGTGCTCCCCCCTGGCTACGCCGACAGCCCGGGCCGGCGCTACCCCAGCGTCTATCTGCTCCACGGCGTGCCCGGGCGGCCCTCGGACTTCGTCTCCATCGGCGACTTGGCCACCACGGAGGCGACGCTGGTGGCCGCCGGCCAGCTGCGTCCGGCCATCTACGTCATCCCCTCCGGCTCCCCCAGCCTCTTGGCCGACGAGGAGTGGGCCAACGGCATCCGGGCCGGCAACGACTGGGAGAGCTTCGTGGCCGGGGACTTGGTCGGCTACGTGGACTCCCACTTCCGGACCATTCCCGCCGGGTCGGCCCGGGCCATCGCCGGGCTGTCCGAGGGCGGTTATGGGGCATTGAACATCGGCCTTCATCACCCGGGGGAGTTCCGGGTGCTCGAGTCCTGGTCGGGCTACATGACCGCCGAGGACATCACCTCGGTCTTCGGCCACGACCGAGCCCGCCTGGCCTACAACAGCCCGGCCATGACCGTGCGCCGCCAGGCCGGTGCCATCCGGGCCGACCACCTGTTCATCTGGTTCTATTGCGGCCGCCAGGACTACACGGTGGCGGGCAACGAGGCCTTCGCCGCCGAGTTGGCCGGCCTCGGGCTCCCGTACCGGTTCCAGATCGTGCCCGGAGCCCACAACTGGAAGCTGTGGCGCACCATGATGGCCCCGGCCCTGATGGTGGCCAGCTCGAGGGCCGGCGGTGGCTGAGCCCGACCCGACCCTGGCCCCGGTGCCGCCCTGGCTCTGGCGGGTGGGGGCCCTGGCCGGCGGGGTGGTGGCGGGCACGGTGGTGGCCATCGGCTGGCTGTACTGGGCCGGACCCGGCTCCCCGGGCTGGTTAGGTCCTCGCCTGGCCGACGGCTTGCCCTTGGACGAGTTGGCCTCCCACGCCAGCGTCCCGCTGGTGTTGTGCCTGGCCACCTTCGGGGTGGTGGCGGCCGGGCTGGGCCGACTGTGCCGCTGGGCGGGTCTGGACCGCCTGACAGCCGCCTTCCTCCTGGCCGGCGGGGTCGGGGGCTGTCTGCTGGTGGTGGATGCCCTTTGCCTCTACGTGGTGCGCCAGACCACGGCGGGCGCCGCCCTGCGGGCGGCCGAAGGCCTACCCCTGGTCTACCTGACCGCCGCCCTGGCCGGGGCGGCCGGCGCGTGGGCGGGCTTGCCCTTGACCCGGGCCCACCGCTGGCGAGGACTCCTGGCCGCGGCGGTGGCGGCGGCCGGGGCCCTGGATGTGGTCTCGGCCGCTTTTCCCCGCTTCGCCGGCCGAGTCCACCTGCTGGAGCGAGGCGCCCCCGACGCCGTGGTGGCCGGAGCGGCGGTGGCCGTGGTGCCGGCGGGGGTGGCGTTGTTCCTCTGCTCCCGGGCGCTGCGCCGCGGCAGCCACCGGGCCTGGGTCCTGTCCTTGGGCCTGCTCGTTTCCTCCGTCGCCCTGCAGTTGCTGCGGGGGTTGGACTACGAACAGGCCGTCGTCACCGCGGCCCTGGGGCTCGGGTTGCTGGCCGCCCGGGACAGCTTCCGGTCTCCCGGTGATCCTGCCTCGGCCACCCCGGCGGCGGGCAGGGCCGCGGGCGCCCTGGCTGCGGCCTACCTCTACGCCCTGGGCGCGCTGTTCATCAACCGCACGGCGGCCGACCTGCCCTTCAGCCTGCCCGGGGCGGCCCGGGCTGCCGCCCTGGCCCTGGTGGGCGTGCCCGGCCGGGGAGGGCCGGGCCTGGCCCGTCACTTCCCCACCTGGCTGCCGGCAACCACCACTTCCATCCTGGCCGTGGGTCTGGGCTGGGCCCTGGTGGGGGCGCTGGCGCCCTGGCGCCATCAGGTGGCGGCGGGCCCCCGCCAGCGGCGGGCGGCCGCCCAGCTGGTGCGGCGCTGGGGCGAGGACAGCTTGGCCCCGTTCATCCTGCGGGCGGACAAGGACCTGTTCTTGTATCCGGCGGACGGCCGGGCGGCGGTGGTCATCGCCTACCGGGTGGTGCGGGGAGTGGCCCTGGTCTCCGGGGACCCGGTGGGCCGGCCCGAAGCCCACGGCGGGGCCTTCGGGGCCTTCCGCCAGTTGTGTGCCGAGCGGGGTTGGGCCCTGGGCGTGCTCGGGGTGTGCGCCCGACACCTGCCCATGTTCCAGGCGGCGGGGCTGCGCAGCCTCTACCACGGCGACGAGGCAGTGATCGACGTGGAGGCCTTCAGCCTGGACGGGCCCCCGATGCGTACCGTGCGCCAGGGCGTGCACCGGGTCCAACGCCACGGCTATCGGGCCGAAGTGGTCTTCGCCGGCGAGGTGGCCGCGTCCGGTCGGGAGGAGATGGCCCGGATCGAGGCGGCCTGGATCGGCGAGGCGGCCCGGCGCGGCTTCGTCATGGAGCTCGACGAGCTGTTCCGCCTGGGCGGCCGGGACGCCCTTTTCGTCCTGGGCCGGGACGCCGACGGGGCCCTGCGCGGGTTCCTCCACTTGTGCGTATGCCGTCCCAGCCGCACGCTCTCGCTGTCGTCGATGCCCCGCCTACGCGACACCCCCAACGGGTTCAATGCCTGGCTCATCGCCGAAGCGGTGGCCTGGAGCCGCCAGGAGGGCTACGAGTCGATCTCGCTCAACTTCTCGCCCTTCGCCGGCCTGCTGGCCGAGGCCTCCGACGCCTCCTTTGCCCGGCGGGTCCAGCGAGAGGCCCTGCTGCGGGTGAAGTCCGCGCTTTCTCTCCAGCTGGACAACCTGTACCTGTTCAACCGCCGGTTCTCGCCCCGGTGGGTGCCGCGCTACGTGGTCTACGAGTCCCGCCTGTCCTTGCCTCGGGTCGCCCTGGCCGCTCTGGCCGCCGAGGGCTACCTGCCCTCGGTCCTGGTCGGCGACGACGGCCCCCGGCGAGACAATCCGTCGGCGTCCGCCCGGGCCTGATGCTGGCTGGGGGTCTGGCCTTGGCCCTGGCTTCGGCCCTGGTCCTAAACGCCAGCTTTTTCGTCCAGCATTCGGCGGCGGCGACGGCCCCGCCGCTCAGCCTTCGCCGGCCCGTGGCCTCCCTGCAAGCTCTGTTCGGAAACCTGGGGTGGCTGGCCGGCTGGCTGGCCGGCTGGGTGGGCTGGGGCCTCTACATCGCGGCGTTGGCCCTGGCCCCGTTGTCCCTGGTCCAGGCCGTCGCCGCCGGCGGGGTAGGAGTCCTCGCCCTCTTGGCCCAGCGGGTGGGCCAAGCCCGGCTGTCTCGGGCCGAATGGGCCGGGGTGGTCCTGGCCATGGGCGGCCTGGTGGACGTCCTGGCCGGCGCCCCCCAGGGCGGGAGGGCAGCGGCGGGGACGGCGGGCAGGGTGGACCTCGCCCTCGGCGTAGTGGTCGCCGCCGCCCTGGTCGTCTTGGCCGCCGGACCCGTCCTGCGTCCCGGGGCGGGGCTGGGCGGGGCCGCCGGGCTGTTCTACGCAGCGGGCGACGTGGCCACCAAGGGGGCCCTGGCCGGTCGGGGGGTGGCGTTGGTCGCAGTCGTGGCCGCCTGTCACGGCGCCGGCTTCGTAGCCCTGCAGCTGGGCTTCCAGCGGGGCTCGGTGTTGGCCACGGCCGGGATGTCCTCGATCCTCAACAATGCCGTGCCCATCGCCGCCGGTCTGTTCCTCTTCGGGGAGTCCTTGCCCCGGGGTCCGGCCGGAGCGGCTCGGCTGGGCGGCTTCGTGGCCGTCAGCGTGGGGGCGGCCCTGCTGGCCCGCTCCCCTTCGCCCGGAAGTCCTGAGCAAACCTGAAGTGATCGCTGGGAATAAACCTGAGTGCCGCATTGTCAATGTTGGCGGAACCGGTCTCCAGGCCGGGACTGCGAAATCGAGAACGACCCGCCACATACGTAAAAGGAGGTTATGGCCATGCTGATGCGGTTCGACCCCTTCCGTGACCTCGATCGTCTCACCGGCGGCCTCCTGGGCCAGGCCGGGACCCTGACCCGGGCATCGATGCCCATGGACGCCTACCGCCAGGGTGACCGCTTCGTGGTCCACTTCGACCTGCCGGGGATCGCCCCGGACTCCGTCGAGCTGACCGTCGAGAAGAACGTGCTCACCGTCTCGGCCCAGCGCCAGTGGAGCCCCGAGGAGGGCACCGAGGTGGTGGTGTCCGAGCGGCCGCAGGGCAGCTTCTCCCGCCAGCTGTTCCTGGGCGAGAGCCTGGACGCGGACCACATCGAGGCCCACTACGAAAACGGCGTGCTGAGCGTGACCATCCCGGTGGCCGAGGCGGCCAAGCCTCGCAAGGTGGCCATCACCGCCGGGGGCGGCCAGACCGCCATCGGTTCCGGCGGCCAGGCGGCCTGATCCGTCAGGCGGCCTGACGTCGGTCAAGGGGGCCGGCGGGCCTCGCCTGCTAGGGGCCCGTGCGGGCCCCCTTGGTTTTCCCCATCCCAGCCTGACCAGACGAGAGGAGGCCCCATGCCCCTGGCCACGACATTGTCTCCGGCCGGTCGCGACCCGGCCCCCGGCCCCTCGGTCCGAGACGGCGGTCCCGGCTCGGGCCCGGCGGTCGCCGACCTGGACCGGCTCATCGAAAGACTGAGAAGGGATATCGCCGAGTTGGAAAGGAGGTGGATCTAGCCATGGCCCTTCCCGTGCGACGCCGACACGACGACAGTCCCGCTCTCGCCGAGGCTGACCACTGGCCCAGCCCGGGGCGGGGAGCGTGGGCCGAGCTGGAACAGCTGCAGGCCCAGCTGTCCCGGGCCCTCGAGTCGTTCTCCCGGCTGCCCTCGCTCCTGGACGACGGCTTCACCCCGTCGGCCGACGTGGAGGAGACCGACGACGCCTATGTGGTGGAACTGGAGCTTCCCGGAGTGAAGAAGCCCGACGTCGACATCTCCGTCGGCGGGCGTCGCTTGGTGGTCAGCGGGGAGCGCCGCGAGCGGGAGCGGCGGGGCTTCCTCCGGCACCGGACCCGCAGCGTGGGGCGCTTCTACTACGAGGTGGTCCTGCCCGGCCCGGTAGAGGAGGACGACGTCGGTGCCAGCCTGGACGAGGGCGTGCTCACCGTGCGCCTGCCCAAGCCGGCCAGCGACCGCCGCCGTCGTATCCCGATCACCTGATCGGCCCCCATGTCCTTTGCTGCCCCCGAACCTGCCGCCGGGTCCTCAGGCGCCGACCTCGACGCCACCGACGGCTCCGAACCGGCCGCGGAGTACCGGGCCCCGCTCAGCCTGCGCTGGTACGGCGGGCCGCCGCCTACGCCGACGGTGGCCCCGGTGGTGGTCACCGGGGTCTTCGACGTTCTCCACCCCGGCCATGTCCGTTTCCTGACCTGGGCGGCGGCCAAGGCCCGCCCCGTCTACGTCGGGGTGGAGGACGACGCCCGTGTCCGGCACTGGAAGGGGCCGGGCCGCCCGGTGCACACCCTGGCCGAGCGGGCCGAGGTGCTGGCCGCCCTGAGGCCGGTGACCAAGGTCTTTTACATCCTGGGCGATCCCGCCGAGTGCGGCTTCGCTGACTACGTCGAGCTGCTCCGACCCATCGGGCCGGGCGCCTTGGCCATCACCACCGGCGATCCTTACGCCGAGGCCAAGCGCGTCGGAGCGACGGCGCTGGGAGCCGAGCTGTGGCGGTTCCCCTTCGAGGTTGGCCATTCCACCTCCGCCCTGCTCGGTCGCCTCGGCTGGTCGCCTCCTAGACCTGACCGGCGGGAATAGGCAGGCCGGCAGCCGACATATGAATGGCCGAAGAACCGCCGTATCTCGTCCGTGGAGGTGATCGCCTTGGCCGTCACCCTGGCCGACGAAGACCGCCTGGCCCCCGCCCCGCCCGCTGCGCCCAAGCCGAAGCCGCCGATGGATCTGGGCTTTGTCCTCGACCCCGTCCTCGATGCCCCGCCTGCCTATCACCCAAGGATGGCCCCCCCGGCGGGTCCTAGATCCAAGGGCCCCAGCCCTTCCGTCGGCCACCGGTTACGCCGCCGGGTGCCCCGGGTCCTGGCCCTGGCTGCGGGTCTGGCTCTGGCCGGCGTCGGTGCCGGCGCCACCCATCTCCCCCCAGGGCAGCGGAGTTCCGCTCCGTCCGCGGCGGCAACGGCCTCGGGGCGGGGTCCGGGCCGCGCCGGTATCGGCTCGGACCCCCGACCAGCCTGGCTTTCGGGCTCGGCCTGTCCAGCAGGTACCGCCCGGACCTGGGGGCTCCCGTTGGTCCCCGTCTGTCCGGCCGGAACCTTCGGCGCTTCAGGCCGTGACGGGAAGAGCGGCCAGGGCGGCGTCGTTGTAGGGGCCGAAAACTCTCGAAGTCACCGAGGCAGCAAGGAGGTGATCGACCGGTAGCAGCCAACCCGAGGGAGCCGATCGGGACCCCACGGGCGATCCGGGACCTGCCCGCAGGCCGCCAGCGCTGGTAGAGGCCTGGGCCACGATCAAGGGGCGACAACCCGATTGTCCCGGACCCGTAGGCCACCGATCCAGACTCCGACAACTTCACACCCTCACCGTTCCACCCGGCGCTCGGCGCCGGGTGGTGCGCGTGGTGACTCCGGTAGGAACAGGGCCGGGTCCCCCGGCGTTGCTTGAGGAGGCGAGGGGCGCGGCGCCGATCCCGCCAGCGGCGCCCGCCCCCACCCACCGGAGCCGTCTCCCTGGGACGGGCCGTCCTTTACGGGGCCTCGTCCGGGACACCGGCCGGCGGCCAATAGCGTCGGACGCCGATGCCGCCGCCCGAGTTCCCCCTGGACGGACCGCCCCCCGCCGTTCGCCGGCCACCCGGGTGGTGGTCAGCGCCATGGCCCGGCACCGCCTTTCCCCTGGGCGCCACCTACGACGGGGCCGGCACCAACTTCTCGCTGTTCTCCGAGGTGGCCGAGCAGGTGGAGCTGTGCCTCTTCGATCCCGACGGGGCCGAGACACGAGTCCCGCTACGGGAGGTGACTGCCTTCTGCTGGCACGGCTACCTATCCGGGGTAGGCCCGGGACAGCGCTACGGCTTTCGGGTCCACGGTCCCCACGACCCCGCCACCGGCCGGCGGTGCAACCCGGCCAAGCTGCTGGTGGACCCCTACGCCAAGGCGGTGGACGGCGAGGTGGGCTGGGATGCGGCTGTATTCGGCTACCCCCTCGGTGGCGACCCCGACGCCCGGGACGGCACCGACAGCGCCGCCTTCGTGCCCAAGGCGGTGGTGACCAACCCCTACTTCGACTGGGGCCACGACCGCCCGCCCCGCACCCCCTGGCATGAGACCGTGCTCTACGAGTGCCACGTCAAGGGCTTCACCGCCGCCCATCCCGACATTCCCCCCGAGCTGCGCGGCACCTACGCCGGGCTGGCCCATCCGGCGGCCGTCGACTACCTCGTCTCGCTCGGCGTGACCGCCGTCGAGCTCATGCCCGTGCACCACTTCGTGCACGAGGCCCACCTGGCGGACCGGGGCCTGCGCAACTACTGGGGCTACAACTCCATCGCCTTCTTGGCCCCCCATTCGGCCTACGGCGCCTGGCGGCCGGTCGAGGCGGTGGTGGGGGAGTTCAAGACCATGGTGCGTCGTCTGCACGAGGCCGGCATCGAGGTCATCCTGGACGTGGTCTACAACCACACTGCCGAGGGCAACCACCAGGGCCCGACCCTGTCGATGCGGGGCATCGACAACGCCTCCTACTACCGCCTGGCCGAGGATCCCCGCTACTACTGGGACACCACCGGGACCGGCAACACCTTGAACGTCCGCCACCCCCATGTCCTGCAGCTGATCATGGACTCTCTGCGTTACTGGGCCATCGACATGCACGTGGACGGGTTCCGCTTCGACCTGGCCGCCTCCCTGGCCCGCCAGTTCCACGAGGTGGACCGCCTGGCCGCCTTCTTCGACGTCATCCAGCAGGACCCGGTCATCAGTCAGCTCAAGTTGATCGCCGAGCCCTGGGACCTGGGGTCCGGGGGCTACCAGGTGGGCAACTTCCCGCCTCTGTGGTCGGAGTGGAACGGGCGCTACCGCGACACCGTGCGGGACCTGTGGCGAGGAGCCGACCGCACCCTGGCCGACTTCGGCTGGCGATTCACCGGATCTTCGGACCTGTACGCCTCCACCGGCCGGGCGCCGTACGCCAGCATCAACTTCGTCACCGCCCACGACGGCTTCACCCTGGCCGACCTGGTCTCCTACGACCACAAGCACAACCAGGCCAACGGGGAGGACAACCGGGACGGCACCGACGACAACCGGTCCTGGAACTGCGGGGTGGAAGGCCCGAGCGCCGACCCGGCGGTGGTAGCCCTGCGTCGCCGCCAGCAGCGCAATTTCCTGGCCACCCTGTTCCTGTCTCAGGGCGTGCCCATGATCTGCGGCGGGGACGAGGTGGGCCGCAGCCAGGGCGGCAACAACAACGCCTACTGCCAGGACAACCCCATCAGCTGGCAGCCCTGGGAGGTCGTCGACGAGGAATTGCTGGCGTTCTGTCGGGACCTGATCAGACTGCGGCGGGCCCACCCGGTGTTCCGCCGCCGCCAGTTCTTCCAGGGCCGCCCCATCCGGGGCACGGCCATGGCCGACATCGCCTGGTTCCGACCGGACGGAGCCGAGATGACCGACGAGGACTGGCAGGTTGGCTACGCCAAGTCCCTGGCCGTGTTCTTGAACGGGGATGGCATCGTCGAGGCCGACCGCTTCGGCCAGCGGGTAACCGACGCCTCCTTCCTGGTGATGATCAACGCCCACTACCAGCCCTTGGACTTCACCTTCCCGATCGACGGCCTGCCCGGGCGCTGGCGCCCGGTGCTGACCACCGCCGTCGAGGCCCGCTACGGGCCCCGCCGTGCCGGGGAGGCGATCCGGTTGGCCGACCGCTGCCTGGAGCTGTGGCAGGCGGGTGACCCCTGAAGCCCCCGGGACCGGGGGCAAGCGGGCGGAAAGATTCGGCCGGTCGCGGGGGTTTCGACGGGTCGAAAGACAACACCTGGCTTTCGAACTTGGAAGATCGGAGGTGAGGATCAGATGACAGTCGGGCTGTTGATCCTTCGTCTGGGCCTGGTCTGACCTTGGCCGCCCACGGCGCCCAGAAGCTATTCGGCTGGTTCGGCGGCCACGGGCTACGAGGCAGCGCCGGGTTCTTCGAGAGCCTCGGGTTCCGACCCGGTCTGGCCAACGCCGCGCTGGCCGGAACGGCCGAGCTCGGTGGTGGGCTCTTGGTGGCGGCCGGCTTGCTCACCCCGCTGGGGGCGGCTGCCCTGGTCGGGACGATGGCGGCGGCGGTGGTATTCGTCCACTGGCCAAGGGCTTCTTCGCCCAGAACGGCGGCTACGAGTTCCCGGCCAGCCTCGGCCTGGGGGCGACCGCTGTCGCCCTGGCCGGTCCCGGTCGGTACTCGCTGGACGCCTACCTCGGATGGACCTGGGCGAGCCCCTGGTGGGGATACGGAGCCGTAGCTCTGGGCCTCGCGGCTTGCGCCGCCATCGGTGTCCTGCGCTGGGCCAACGCCACCTGGACCCGTGGCCGGGAGGCGGGGTCGGCGGGGGAGTCCGGCCGGCGTCCGCCCGTCCGCCTGGCTGCCTGAGCAATATCGGACAGGGCCTCGGGGCGGAGGACCAGTTCCCCGGCCCTCCGCCCGCCTCGGCCGCTGGCTAAGAGGTCAGCTCTCCGAGGGTCACGGTCACGGTGTGGGTCGATCCGTCCAGGTAGGTCACGCTGACGCGCTGGCCCGGGGCCAGGCCGGCCAAGACGTCGGCCAGGTCCGACAGCGTCGGGGTCTGAGTGCCTCCCACCGCCGTGACGTCCGCCCCCGTCGGGATCCCCGCCTTGGCCGCCGGCCCACCAGGTGCCTCGGCCTCGACCAGGACTCCCGCCGGACTCCCGTCGGCGGCCACGGCGTCGGCGGCCTGGATGCCCAGAGCGGCCCGGCCCGAGTGGGTCACGCGTCCGGAGGCCACCAGCTGCGCGGCGATCAGCTTGACCGTGTTGGACGGGATGGCGAACCCGATCCCCGGGGCGGCCGAGCCCCCGGTCTCGGGGTCCAGGGCGGCCAGAGTGGGGATACCCACCACCTCGCCTTCTAGGTCGACCAGTGCCCCGCCGCTGTTGCCCGGGTTGATGGGGGCACTGGTCTGGATGGTCGAGGGCAGCACCACCCCGTTGCCCTCCGGCGCCTCCCGGCCGGTGGCACTGACGATCCCCTCGGTCACCGAGGCGGCCAGGCCCAGGGGGTTTCCGATGGCGAAAACGATGTCGCCCACGGCCAGCCCCGAGGAATCGGCGAAGGTGGCCGGCTGGAGGTCCTTGGCTCCCGCCACCCTGACCACGGCCAAGTCGTCGGGCGGATAGGCCCCGACCAAGGAGGCGGACAGGCTCTGTCCGGTGTAGAGGCGGACCTGGAAGTCCCTGGAGGTCCCGACCACGTGGTCGTTGGTGACGATGTCGCCGGCGGCGTCGTAGATGACCCCGGAGCCCAGCCCCGAGGAGGTGGATATCTCGACCACCTGGGGGCGAACCTTGGCCAGCACGGATACGAAGCTGGCCTGCAGGGCCTCCGCCGCTCCCCCTCCCGCGGGTGGGGCGCCGGGGGAGGGACTCGACGCGGCGCCGGCGCCCGCCGCGCCCGGAGGGTGGGAGCCGGCCGGAGCCGAGTCGGACCGCCGGGAGGGGGCGGGGCTCGACGGCGAACAGGCCGAGGCGAGGAGGACGACCAAGGCCAGGGAGGTGACGAGCGCCGGGACCGCCCGGGCCCGGCGACGTGGGAGAGACGATGGGAGATCGGACATGCGGGGATTATCCCGGCACCCCCCGCCCAGCGGGCGTCGCGCCCGCCTGGGCCGGCCCACCCCGTGGCGGGCCCGGCGGTCCAGCCACGAACTTCTTCGCGGCCGAGGAGGCGGACGGCACGAACCGACCGGGTCGAGTCTCCTCGTCGGTCCCGGGCCGGTTGGAGGGCTTAACCCGGGGGCGCCGTGCAACCCCTACGGTCTGGCCGGTGAGCAGAAGTTGCTGGTTGCCGGGCGCCGAAGTCGTCATGGCCGGCGGGACCGTGGTCGCCCTGGGCCGATCAGGTCGGGCGCGTTCAGGGGCGACGGTGGCCTGCTGTTGGGTCGCCGGTCGGCTGTGGGCCACCGGCGTCGGGGACCAATACGGCGGTTGGGCTGGGCTCGCCTATGGACTGGGACGGGTGTCCCCGGCCCTCCGCACCCCGCTGGCGCTCGCCTACGTCGGCGGGCTCCTAGCCGACGTCGGTCCGGCTCGCCGCCGCCGTGTTCTCGCCGCCGGGTTGTCGTCCCTCGCCGCGGGGGCGGCGACGGCCGCGGGGGTCGAATGGCTAGGGCCCCGTGCCGGCCGAAGGCGTCGTGTCCCGGTACAGCTCGTGGTCAACCGCGACTCAGGCTCGGCTCGCCTCGCCCGCCGGGCCCGGCGGGCGCTGGAGCGCGAGGCCGAGGTACTCAGCGAGCGCCGGGTCTGCGGCCCCGGTCTGGAGTCGGCCTTGAAGGAGGTCGTCGGCGAGCTCAGGAGCCGCCCGGGGTCTCGCCTGGTAGTGGCGGGAGGCGACGGAACCGTCGGTAAGGCACTAGAGGTCGCCAGCCGCGCCGGGGTGCCGGTGGCCATCCTCCCGACGGGCACGGGAAACGACATCGGGCGTGCGCTGGGCGTTCCGCTCTATCCGGAAGAGGCCGCCGCCGTGGCCGTGCGGGGGACCATGCGTCGAGTCGACCTGGTGCAGACCAACCTCGGCACGTTCGCCCATGCCGCCGGGGCGGGGATTCTGGCCCGTTTCGCCGGGCTGGTCCGCGACGTGTCCGGTTGGCGCCGCCCAATGGTCTATCCCGCGCGGGCTTGGCGCGCCTGGCGGGAGCGGGCACCTCTGCCCCTCGAGGTGGCGACCGACGGGGAAGTGGTTGCCCTGCCTGGCCCTCCGGTGGAGGTGGCCCTCCTCAACGCCCCGCGCATCGGCGGCCGGATAGGTCTGCCGCTGCCGGCGGCGCGCCCGGACGACGGGAGGATGGAGGTGGTCGCCGTCCACCGGGGGTCCGCCCGCAACGCCGTCGTCGGCCTGGCCCACTACCTGAGGGCCCGCCCCGCGGGCCCGCCAGTGGGGGGCGTGGCTTGGCCAGCCCGCCGGGTCGAGCTCCGTTCGCCGGTGCCCTTCGCCGTGTCCCTCGATGGGGAACCAGTGGGAGAGACCACCGAGCTGTCCGCGCTGGTCCTGCCGGGCGTAGCGACCGTCGTCGTGCCCCGTCGATGGCGGCGCCGCGGGACCTGGCGGCAAGGCGGGACCGGGGAGTCCCTTCTAGACGGCGGGTAGCGGGCCGGTGGGGTCCCTCGACGGGGGTCCGGTCGTATTCTGGCCGACCGGACAGCCGGCCGGGTGCAGCCCCGCTAGACAAATCCGCATGACCAACGAAGCAACCGGGGCGGGCGACGCGGCCATGGCCCACCTGGATCAGGCGGTGATGGGGGATGTCCCGCGGCTCAGTGGTGCCGACCTCCTGGCGGCAGCGGGAGTGCCTGCCGAGGTAGCGGCCAGGTTGTGGCGCTCTCTCGGGGTGCCCGCCGCCCGGGCCGCGGACGGCCCGGCGTTCTACGAGGCGGACCTGGCGGCGCTGCGAGGCGCACTGGAATACCTCGGGCCCGACCCGACCTCCGACCTCGGGCTTCAACAGGTACGGGTGCTGGCCGGAGCCATGGCTCGGGTGGCTGAGGCCGCGGTCGACGCCTGGGAAGCGGGCAACTCGGGCCTGGCCGACCCCTCCGGCCTAGCCGACCGGCGCGCTGCGCTCGAGGGTCTCGCCGTGTATGTGCTGCGCCGTCAACTCTACGCAGCCCTGCGGCGACGACTCTCCCAGCGGGACGAAGCCCACGGCGCCCCGGTGATCGTCGGCTTCGTCGACCTGGTGCGGTTCACCGCGCTGACCGAGTCTGTGGCTGAGGAGGAGTTGGCGCGGGTGGTCGCTCGCTTCGAGGAGGTGGCCTACGAGACGGTCGTGTCCGGCGGCGGGCGAATCGTCAAGACCATCGGCGACGCCGTCATGTTCGTGGCCGACGCCCCCGAGGCGGCAGTGGGCTCCGCCCTGGCGCTGGTCGAGGCCTACAACCAGGATCCGCTGGTCCCCCCAGCCCGCGCCGGCCTCGCCGCTGGGCCAGTGCTGGCCTGGGAGGGGGACTACTTCGGTCGCCCGGTCAATCTGGCCGCTCGGATAGTCGAGGCTGCCCGGGCCCGGACTGTGGTCACCGACGCTGCGCTGCACGATGCCCTGGTTGGCTCGACCGAGTTGGAGTGGTCGCCTCTTCCGCCCAAGCGCCTCAAGGGCTGTGGGCGCCCCCAGCTTTGGGCCGTGCGAGCGCGGTCGGCGCCAGTCGCCTGAGGGCCACCAGGGCCTGAGCACATGCAGCCGAACATCCGGGGGGCCACTTGATCGGGTCCGGCCGAGCGGCTACAAATTTCTTCGCGGCTGAGCAGGCGGCCGGCACAACCGAGCACGGGTCGCCGTCTGCAGGGGGCATTTGCCCGAAAGATTGGCTCTGTCGGTCGCGTCCCCGCCCCGGTTGTCATCAGACGTTGCGACCGAGGAGGGCGAATGGGTAGGACGGCAGACCTTGGGGCGGAATGCGACGCCTCCCCGCCGGCCGAGGTTGTTGACCGGCTGGCCCACATCGCCGCCGAGGCCCGGGCGCTGGCCGCCACCCGGGGCGAGATAGAAGGCTGGGCCGCCGGCCCGGGGCGGTCCTCGATGGCCGGCGTGGTAGCCCTGGCCTACTGCCAAGCCCTGGCCGCTGCCGAGATAACCGCCCTCGCCCTGGTCGATGCGCTGGCCAGCGCCCTGGCCGGCACTGCCCTGGAAAGCGCCGGTGCCGGCGCCTGAGGCACGGGGCGGGCCGGTCGAGGTCGGTCCGGAGCCGGAGTTGGTCGACTCGCCCCTCGTGGCCGCCCTGTCCGAGTTCGCCCGCACCCTCACCGGTCGCTACGAGATCAGCGAGGTCCTGTACCGACGGGCCGAGCACGTCATGGACATCCGGGCGTGGCCGGAGCCGGTGTCTCGGTGACCGACGACGCCGGCGCCTCCGGCCGGTGACCGGGGTGGACGAGCTGACCACGGAGCTCGAGTCGGTCGAGGAGGACCACCAGGAAGGACCTTGCGTGGACTTTCCGCGCGTGGACTGGGAGGTCGTCATGAGCTCGGCCGGCTGTGGCCCCGAGCCGAGGACCAGGCCAACTGAGGCGGAAGCCGGACAATGGCCGTAATGCGACGCCGGGGTGGGCCCTCGGTACAGGTCGTCCTCCACGGCGGCCCCCGGGATGGGGAGGAACTGGTCATCCTGGGCGGCGAGGACCTTCCCCCGCAGATCCCCGACGACCTCCAGGGGGGCTACCACCTGGGCCCCGACCCCGCCCAACCCGCCCGGGACCGCAAGGGCCGGCCCATCTATCGCTGGAGCCCCGGCGCCGAGCCGCCCGGGCGAGACGAAGGAGATCCCCAGCAGTGCGCATAGCCATCATCGCCCCACCCTGGGTGGCGATACCTCCTGCCGGCTACGGCGGAACCGAGGCGGTGCTCGACACCCTGGCCCGGGGCCTGGCTGCCGCCGGACATGAGGTGTTGCTGTTCACCACCGGGGACAGCACCTGCCCGGTCCCCAGGGCCTGGGAGTTCGACCAGGCCCTGGGCGTGGGGGTGGGCGGGGCGGCCGCCGAGCTGCGCCACACCATCGCCGCCTACGAGACGGTGGCCGGCTACGACATCGTCCACGACCACACCCTGGTCGGCCCCGTCTACGCCCACGTCCGCCCGGAGCTGGCGGTCGTCACCACCAACCACGGGCCTTTCGAGTCCGACCTGGGCCGGCTGTACCGGATGGTGAGCGACCGGGTCCCGGTCATCGCCATCTCTCACGACCAGGCCTCCAGCGCGGAGGGGGTCCAACTGGCGGGGGTGATCCACCACGGGCTCGACGTCGATGCCTTCCCCTTTGGCGAGGGCCGGGGCGGCTACGCCCTTTTCCTCGGGCGGATGAGCCCGGACAAGGGCGTCCATACCGCCATCCGGGTGGCCCGGGCGGCGGGCATGCCGCTGCGCATCGCCGCCAAGATGGCCGAGATCGCCGAACAGGAGTACTTCGCCGGGGTGGTCGAGCCCCTCCTCGGCGGCGACGTGGAGTACATCGGGGAGGTCGGCGGCCAGGACAAGCTGGATCTGCTGGCCAACGCTTCCTGTCTGCTAAACCCCCTGGCTTGGCGGGAGCCGTTCGGGATGGTCATGGCCGAGGCCGCTGCCTGTGGTACCCCGGTGGTGGCCACGGCCTGTGGGGCGGCCCCGGAGGTAGTGATCGCCGGGATCACCGGCTTCCTGGGCAGAAGCGAGCAAGAGTTGGTGGCCGCTGTGGGCCGGCTGGACGAGATCGACCGCAAGGTATGCCGGCGGGTGGCCGAGGCCCGCTTCTCCGCCAAGCGGATGGTGGCCGAGCACCTGGCCGTCTACCAGGCGGTGGCCGAGGGTTGGCGCCCGGCCCCGGAGCAATCCGCGCCGCGGGGCACCACGGCCTCCCCAGCTGCCGCGAGAGCCGACCTTGGCCCGCCGCCGGTGGTCTCTCTGGTCGAGCGGGCCGATGTCTAGGACGGAGGGGATGCCGGCCAGGGCGAGGGACGAGGCACCGACCCAGCGGCAGGCGGCTCCATGAGCTCGGCCGGCTTCGACTCGGAGGCCTTGCCCGAGGCAGGGCGCCCGCCGGCCCCTCTGTCCCTGGTAGCGCCCTTGGCTCGGCCCGGTTCGGCCCGCTGGCACCTGAGCACGACCCGAGCACACCAGGTGACGACGGAGGCCTGCTGGTGGGCGGCCGACGATGGCGGCGGGGGTGACTTCTTCGAGGTCGCCGCTTTGGCGGGGGGGCGGGTGGGCATGGTGATAGGCGATGCCCCTGGTTCCGGGGCCCGGGCCGCCCGGCTGGGGTCCCGGCTGGGGAATGGTGCCCGGGGCCTGCTGGGGGCCGGGACGCCGGCGGGGGCCCTGCTGGAGGCCCTGGACGGGATCGTCCAGGACGCCGGGGTCGATCTGATCGCCACCGCCTTGTGCGTCGTCATCGACGCCCGGGCCGGCAAGGCCGAGCTGACCAGCGCCGGGCACCTGCCCGGGCTGCGGGTGGCGCTCCACGGGGTGGGAGAGCTGCTGTATCCCAACCGTTATCCGCCCCTCGGGATCACAGCCACCCGGTCTGCCTCGCGCTACGACTTCGGCTGGGACGACGGCATGTACCTCTTCACCGACGGGATGGTCGAACGCCATCAGATCTCTATCGACGCCGGACTGGGCGCCCTGACCAGGGCCAGCGCGGGCCTGTCGGGGGCGATGGCCTCGGCTCCGGAGCTGGCCCGGCGGACCACGCAGCGCCTGGGACGGCCTCAGGACGATGCCATGGTCGTCTCCCTCCGGCTCAACGCCCGCCCGGCGCTGGACCGGGGGTAGCGCCGGCCAGAAGTGCGGAGTCCTCGGATCGCCATGTCCTACCTCGGGCGTTCTCAGCATCCGACCGTGAGCGCCGATTGGAGCTTCGCCGACCCCCAAAACCATTCCGGAGCCCAGGGCGGCTTCGTGCTGGTGGAGGGCGACAGCTTCTGCATCTCGGCCGACAACGGGGACGTCCGACCCGGCAGCATCGAGGGCCTCTTCGACCGGGACACCCGCTTTCTCTCGCAGTGGGAGCTGATGGTGGGCGATGCTCCCTTGGAGCAGCTGGCCGCCCTGCCCTCGACACCGTTCTCCGGCGGGGTGCTCGGGCGGGCCCGGCCGGTGGCGGGGAGGGCCGATTCCACTCTCCTCGTCCGGCGCCATCGCTACGTGGGCCGGGGCATGCGCGAAGACATCGTCCTGCACAACTGGGCGCGCGAACCGGTGGCCCTGACCTGTGGGTGCCGAGAACCCCATCCGCCCAGCTCAAGCGACTATTCGGTACTCGTGGACGAGGCCCCCCAGACGATCGGTTCTTCGTAGCCTGGCGACGTCGAGGTTCTGGATCACCGGCGGAGGCATGTCGAGAGCTGAGGGCGTACTTTGGCCGAGAGAGCGGTGCGGACGGTGGGTGTTGTAGTGCTCGACGTATTCTGCCAGGACCGCTTCGAGGTGACGGCGGCCGAGGATGATCATCCGGTCGAGACACTCGCGCCGCAAGGTGCCGATAACGCGTTCACAGATGGCATTCGCCCGGGGCGCCCGCACGGGGCTCTTGATGATCCTGGTGCCGTCAGCGGCGAGGGCGGCATCGAAGGAGGCGGTGAACTTGTCGTCACGGTCGCGGATGAGGAACTTGACCGTGTTCTCCTGGTCGGCGAGGTCCATCGAGAGGTTGCGAGCCTGCTGGGTCACCCAGTCGGCGACCGGCTTGGCGGTGACACCGGCGATTCTCACGAGACGGCTGTCGTGGTGGATGAACACGAGCACGTAGAGCCTGCGAAGGAGCACCGTGTCGACGCTGAAGAAGTCACACGCCATCAACCCTTTGGCTTGGGCGGCGAGGAACTCCGCCCAGGTCGGCCCCGATCGCCGCGGCGACGGTTCGACCCCATGGCGCTTCAGGATGGCCCAGACGCTCGAGGCAGCGAGGGGGATGCCCATGGTGGCGAGCTCGCCTTGGATTCGGCGATATCCCCAAGTTGGGTTCTCCTTCGCCAACTGCAGGATGAGCGCCGTGGTGCCCTTCGCAATGCCTGGCCGACCGGGACGGCCGTGCGGGTAGGTCCAGCGTCTTCTGACGAGGGCCCGGTGCCAGCGCAGCAGGGTTGCCGGCCGGACGAAGAACTGTCCGAGAGGTCGGCGGGGCAGCAGTCGTGCGAGTCCCGCCAATACGGCTCGGTCCGCCGGCTCCAGCGCCGGTCTATGGACCTGGCGGCGCAGGACCGCCACTTCGTGGCGCAGCATGACAACCTCGACGGCGAGATCGGTATCACTACGGCAGATGAGTCGGATGAGCTGGAGGACCCGGCAGAACGCCCGGTAGAGGAATGAGAGGGTCACGGTCGGATGCTCGCCGCGCCCGCGTCCAGGAGTCAAAGTCCAGGTCAAAGCATGTGGATCGCATTCTCGGCACCGACAGGTTGCGTTATCGAAGCGACGGTCCCCGTTGCCGTATGCGGCTCGTCTGACTGCTGCTGTTCCCACCTGCCTGACGACCCTCGACACGCCCGCCCTTCATTCTCCCGAGCTCCGACCCAACTCGGAATCCCCCGCGGATGGATCAGCAGGCCCGCCACAGGGGTCGCACCCAACCCACGGACCGACCCGGCTAACGACGGGCTCACCTCACGGGTGATGGTC